>Ga0123355_10000625_pt1 | contig 47838 bp, 36 predicted proteins | sample TergutEmb28metaG_3_FD_89872 | JGI IMG/M metagenome (GOLD analysis project Ga0123355, IMG submission 89872) | Embiratermes neotenicus P1 segment gut microbial communities from Petit-Saut dam, French Guiana - Emb289 P1 | ecosystem: Host-associated > Arthropoda: Insects > Digestive system > Gut ...
AGCAATCCAGGAAATAGTGGAATACTCATGTTTCTGGATTGCCGCGTCGGGCTAAAGCCCTCCTCGCAATGACGAAAAAGAGGTTTTTTGACAGCCTGAAAAGACCTGGTACCAGGTCTTTTTCATCCTCTAGGAAATTGAACTTTGTTTGGCTAGTGGAAAGCGGCAGAGCCGCTTTCTTTGTTTGCATTGCCTCCTAAAACCCAACCGACCCAACCGCTTGTGCAATTGCCCGTGTACCCAAGTAAAGTATGCCATCCCTGGTTTCGGCTTCATTTGTGCTTAATGTGCAGGTAGTGGTAATGTCGCCAAGGGCTCCGCGCTTCACCGCTTCGGCATAGGCTCCGTTTTTTGCGTCTTCAAGCGCGAAAGTTTCTGCGTCTTCCCGTTTTGTAAATGCTTTAGTTGCGTTGTTTCCATACACTGTGTAGCCTGTGATGCCGGCCGCATCGTATGTCGGCCTTATCTCTACTACATTTGTTGCGTGTATGTTTCCAACTATTGCGCCCAGTGCATTTGCCACCTCGCAGTGCTTGGGGGTGACGGCTTTTGTGCCAAGCATTTTTGCTACATCCCCCAGGAAAATGTGAATGGGTGCGCCAACGCCTGTTAAAACAAACTCTGTGCTAAACATCATGGAAAGATAGCTGTGCTTGGCTTCATTTGAAATGTTTGCTTTCGCGGCGTCATAGCTTTCATTGATAAACCGTTCTACCTCTTGGCTTACGCCGCTCCGCATATAGCGGCTGTCTTTGTTTTCCAGCAGGGCTTTTACAATGTTTACATACAGTTTGCGTTTTACTTCGTCGTAGACGCGGCCGCACAATTCATCTACAGATATGTTTAAATTGGATGCTACAAATTGTGCCGCAAGCCGCGAAGCTTCCGCAGGGAATTTATCGAAATCGCCTTTTATGTGCATGATGTCTGTGGGCGTAAGGCCGCATATTTGCACCACACCCTCTTTGAGAAGCCGCGACATATTTAGCGTGTAGATATCCTTGCCCGGGATAGCAGAACACGCGTCCTGTAGTATCAAAGGGCCATTTTTTAGCGCGGCGCAGAAAGTTTTTTCGTCGCTAGTATACCGCAGGTTGTCTGTGATGTCCTTGATTAAAATATAATGCTCGTGCAGATATTTTGTGTGTTTATGCGTGTCGCCAAGCAGATTTTTCAAGTTGTCAATAATTTGCGGGTATTTTGCGGCGGCAACACACAAGGGAACCACTCTATAATGCTCTAAAAACACTTTTTTGTCGCTGTAATGGATTGCGGAGTCGCCGCCTAGGCCAAAGGTGTTGATATAAAGCCCGTTAACAAACGTTTTCCATTTGCCAATTTTTACACCGTCAAGCACTTTTACCGGGGCGCCGTCTTTAATTAAGGCAATATCCGTGGTTGTGCCGCCCATATCTACAACAATATTGTTGGGCGCATCTGTAAGGCAAGCGCTCCCAAGAACGCTGGCGGCCGGGCCGCATAGCAGTGTTTCCACCGGGCGAACATGAGCAAATTCCTGGGACATAAGGCCGCCGTCACTGCGGACAATGACTACCGATGCACTTATGCCACGGGCTGTCATGGCTTGTTTAATTGCGTCCAAAAATTCGCGGATAACCGGAACAAGCCTGGCGTTTAATAACGTGCTGGAGCCACGTTGCAGGCAGTTTAGCTCGTTAAATAGCTCGTGACCGCAAACTACGGGCATATTGTGCTTTTGAAGAAACAACTCCCGGGCTTTCTTCTCGATAACCGCGCTATTCCGCATCGCGTTTATTTCGATGATTCCCACGCCGTCAAGCCCGTCGAAGTCACTTTCGATATTTGTGAGGAATGCATCCCAATCTACGTCACGCACTATCTCGCCGGAAAATTTGGTGTAGCTTTCTTGTATAACCATTTCATGTGCCGGGGGTAAGCCGTATGCTTTGCCGTTTTTATTAATAACATTAGCGTCGCCGCCAAAAAAGATTAGCTTTGCGTTGCCGCCTTTATCCTCTACACAGGCGTTGGTTGCCAGTGTTGTAGAAAGGGAAATGACTTTCGCTTTTTTTAACGGCTCCGGCGGGAGCGCGTCCAGTGCTTCTAATATCCCAATAGATAAATCTTCCTTTGTGGTTAGTGCCTTGGCAGTGCCAAGGATTTTTTTGTTTGTGAAGTCGTAAACTACAGCATCGGTATATGTGCCGCCTGTGTCGATGCCAATTCCTATTTTCATGAATGAACTCACCCTTAATTTGAAGTGGCTAGTGACACTAGCCACTTGGAATCTCATAAAATTGATTTCCGTGCAATTATAATGAACGTACTTTCATAATGCAAATGAGAGTGGTATTATGGGGTATACGAAAAATATGTTTTAGGAGCGTATATATGAGGTTGCTGCATGTTAGCGAATCGCCAGACATCAAAAAATTTATCCCGCGTATTCCGGAACGACGCAAAGAAATGGACCAGTCAAAAGGGTTAGTATGGGCTTTGACGGAACCTGCCCTGCCAAATTGGTTAACCCCTCGCGATTGCCCGCGCGTTGGCTATCGCGTCACTGCGCATACAACACAAGAAGATATAGCCAAATTTTTTTCGTCATCATCGCGCCATTGCGTTGCTATTGAGCATGGCTGGCATACCAAAATGCTGAATCATTCCTTGTATGTTTATGAATTTGACTCCGCAAATTTTTACCCCGGCGGCGGGTTTTATGTCAGTGAGCAAACCGAAACGCCAATTGCTGTAACCAAGTATGATAATCTATATAAGGAATTGTTCCGGCGGAATATTGAAGTACGAATCATGAACAACCTGTGGGAACTTGGCGAAGCGGTGAAAGAATCATCATTGACGTGGTCGTTATGTAAAATGGCGAATGCGAAGCCAAAGGAGATATAATATATGGACATTTTTAACCGCTACGCCCCATTCATTCAAGATTACATCTACCAAAACAAATGGGAAGAACTCCGCGGCATACAAATTGCGGCGGCGGAAGTAATTTTTGATACAGACGACAATTTGCTGCTTTCGTCGGGTACGGCGTCCGGCAAAACGGAAGCCGCTTTTCTGCCTGTTATTACGCAGTTGTACGAAAACCCATCAAAATCTGTAGGTGTCATTTACATTTCGCCGCTTAAGGCGTTGATAAACGACCAATTCAAACGGCTGGAACAGCTTCTAATTGATGCGCATATTCCCGTAACCCGCTGGCACGGCGATGCTTCGCAGACAAAGAAGCATAAATTAATCAAAAAGCCCGAAGGCATTTTGCAAATTACGCCGGAATCGCTGGAAAGCCTGGTTACCGGCAAGCGCGGTGCGTGCATTAACATGTTTTCGGATTTGCGCTATGTCATTATTGACGAGGTGCATCACTTTATGCGGGACGCGCGGGGTATACAGCTGCTTTGCGTGCTGGAGCGCTTGCAGCAGCTGACGGGCATTATACCAAGGCGCATTGGGCTTTCTGCCACTTTGGGCGATGTAACACTGGCGCAAAACTGGTTGAACACGGGTACGCCGCGCAAATGCGCCGCTCCGGTTACGCCCGAAGGCAAAAAGCGTATTCGCCTGCACATAGAGCGTTTTGTCAATTACGCGGATAAGCGTGACCTGGAAGAACGCGACGGAAGCGGCAACATTATAAATGTTGCCCAAACCGGGGAAATAGGCGACCGCGAGCATTTCGAATACCTTTTTAAAATGACCTTGGACAAAAAGACAATTCTGTTCACCAACAGCCGGGAAGAAACGGAATTTATTCTTGCACATTTAAGAGAAATTGCCCTAAGAAACAAATCCCCGGACGTTTATCGCGTCCACCACGGCAATGTAGCCGCCATGCTTCGTGAGTCTACGGAAGATGAAATGAAGAGCGATGACGAAAAAATCGTGACGGGCGCAACAGTGACGCTGGAACTTGGTATAGACATCGGTTCGCTGGACCAGGCGGTTCAAGTAGGTGCGCCGCTTAATGTGGCAAGCTTTGCCCAACGCCTTGGCCGTTGCGGGCGGCGCGGGCAAGTGCCGCAGCTGCTTTTCACATTTGTAGAAAACTTGCGTGTAAACTCCGACGATTCGCTTGGGCTAATAAACTGGGAATTTATCCGGACGATAGCCATAATCGAATTGTACACCCGTCAACACTGGATAGAGCCAATTCCGCCGCTCCATCATCGATACGACATATTGTATCATCAAACCATGAGCATCCTAAAAAGTTGCGGCGAGCTTTCTGCCGCCGGGCTGGCGCAGGCCGTGTTGACCCTGGGAAGCTTCAGCCGCATTCCTCAAGAAGATTATCGCACATTGCTTTCCCACTGGCTAAAAATAGACCAGCTGGAACAAACCGAGCGCGGCGGCATTATCATAGGCCGCGAAGGGGAAAAAGTGGTGAACAGTCACAAATTCCTCACAGTTTTTGATGCCCCGGAATACCTGCTTGTAAAAGACGAAAACCGCACCATAGGCACGGTGGACAAGGTGTACCCCATCGGTATACGTTTTGCGCTGGCAGGCAGAACATGGGAAACCGTGGATGTAAACGCAAAAAGTAAGGTGATATTTGTAAAAAGTGTGCCGGGCATTTCCTTGGTGGATTGGAATGTGGATTTTGAAGTAGACTTGCATACCATATTGGTACAAAAGGTGCGCAATATTATGGAAGAGGACGACATATATCCGTACCTTAGCAACCGTTGTATCGACCGTCTTGGAGAAGTCCGCTACATCGCCAGAAACAGCGGAATTTTGCAAAGCCTGGTTACACCGCTTGCGGGCAATAAGTTTGCGATATTCCCATGGGTTGGCACACGGCAGATTCAAACCCTGCATTATGCGCTGCTGGATAGACGAATTGTAAACCGCCTGCCATGGATGACATGCCTGTTTTTAGAGGCGCAGTTTGATGGCACGGCACAAGAGTTAGAGGCCATTATTTACGAAATCCTCAACTCGAATTTGAATATGTATGATTTGCCCCTGCCCGACAATGTTCAGGTGAATGGCAAGTATAACGAGTTTATTCCGCAGAGTTTGCTGAAGAAGCAATTTGTTGAAGATTATTTGGACTTTGAAGGGCTAAAGGAAGGAATGTTATGATGTATCGTATCGAATCTAATATTTTACGGGCGGATATAAACCCGGTTGGGGCGGAGTTATCCGGCTTGTATTCAAAGAAAACCGGCAAGGAGTATCTTTGGCAGGGCGACCCTGCCTGGTGGACAGGGCGTGCACCAATTTTGTTCCCAATTGTGTGCTCTATGAAGGATAGTTCCTACATTTATAATGGTAAAACCTACAATATGCCCAAGCACGGGTTTGTACGACATGCAGCATTTACGGTTAAGCCATTCACTGCTTCAAAAATAGTATTCGAGTACAGCGATAACAAAGAAACGCGCAAGGCGTATCCGTTTGCGTTTTTATTTCAGGTAATATTCGAGGTGGTGGGAAATACGCTTTCCACCACGTATACCGTGGAAAACCGCAACAGTTATCCCATGTATTTTTCTGTAGGAGCGCACGAAGCGTATCGCTGCCCCTGGGAAGACGGCGAAACATTTGAAGACTACTACTTGGAATTTGACAAAGATGCAACGTATATTACCGAAACCGTAAATGATGCAGGGCTTATCAAAGGCGATACGTACCCGGTTATCGAAAATGGGCGGGTGCTTCCACTTACACACGAGTTATTTGTCAATGATGCGCTGATATTTAAAACTGTGCCAAGCAGTAAGGTACGGCTAAAGTCAAAAAAGTCCCCCACAGTAATTGAAGTTGACTACCAAGATGCCCCGCAATTGGGCATTTGGACAAAAGTTGGTGCGCCGTATATATGTATAGAGCCGTGGTATGGCTTGCCCGATGATGTTGGGCATGACGGCAGGATTGAAAATAAATTTGGTATGGTTAAGCTGGATGCCGGCGGCGGATTTGTGTGGGAGCATACAATTGCGGTGCGAGAGGATTAACAGAGTTTAATATATAACTTATAAAGTGTGCTTGCGCGCGCATTTCGTACAGAGCAATTTCCACGCACGGCTTTAGACTACTTTGTTGAAATTAAGGGTTATGGTCTTGTGGCTGTATGTACTCTTTTGGATGAAAGCCCACAAGAATATTCCGACAAATCGAAAGGTACTATGTCTGCCAAGAAACCAATGAAAAACACGGTGCTGCTTGCGAACACTGATAACAAGCCACTCAAGCGTATACCATTCGCTCTGCCGCTACGCCACAAAGACAATAACCGCATAATCGCCTACTTGCAAAGCCGTGGCATAGACCGTGACCTAATTTTAGATTGTATTGAGCGCGGTGTGCTTTTCGAGAGTAAGTATTACCACAACTGTGTCTTCCTCGGAAAAGACTGTTGATGTAATTCACGTTCTGACACGCATATTGTCAAGGCTTTTTCTATCTTTTACGTTTTTACCTTTTTCTGAAACGTTTTTCTTTGCAAAAAACAAGACTTCTCTTGTGAAACCCTGTTTTTCACCGGATTTTTACACCTTGCCTTATCTTAATGGCATTGCAAATCACCCCCTGACGGCACATTCAATCAGCCGTCAGGGGGTAATTTATGGGTATAGGTTGTCACAGGGCCAGCCGCACAGCCCTCCGGAGCGCCATTCTCCCCCATTTATCCAAGGAATAGCCTCACTGATGACTTAAAAATATCAAGCAGTAAAAGAAAGCGTTTTCAAACATACACACTTCGAGTAAATACAGCCTTAAAACATCAGAAAAGTAACTCGTTTTGTAGTGGCATAAATTACCAACGGCTTTATTCTCTCAATTGCATGTAAATATGCATAAAATAAGCAAGTTGCAAATGAGACAGATTTTGTTGCATTTTGCACAAATTTATCTATTGAAATTATGTTAAATGCACAAAATTTGATGGATTTTGTCTTTGTGCATTTTTTTCGGCCATAACCTAATTTTCCAACAATTGGACCGCTTCCGGCTGACGTTATTGTAGCCGCAAAGCCGAGATTTGTTCCCCCCGCAAGTCGCAGCAACGGCACTACCCCCTGATAGTACATTTGAATGTGATATCAGGGGGTAATTTTACGGATGTCAGCTACCCGCACGCAATCCGTCAACTGCCGGTAACCGGTTATATACTTATCTTTAAACAAGTGAGTCAAAAACAGCATATTCTGCACTTTTAGAGTATCAAAAAAAGCTCAAGCCAATCTTACTTAAAAATGGCTTGAGCTTTTACTTTTCAATAAATATCAATTTCAAAAAAATTTTTCCGGTTTACATACTTCCCCTAATATCAAGCTGCCAGTAGTGCGAAACACATCGTCGGGGCCGGTTACATAAAATGTGTGTGCCGCTGGTGTATCATTGTCGGATAGTAAATTTAGTTGCGTCAATTTTTCCTGAGTTGCGCGTGCGGTTGCTTCGCCGATATTGACAAATTGTATATCACCAAGCGCGGTACCCAGCGCATCTGTTAACAGCGGATAATGTGTGCACCCAAGTACCAGTGCATCTATTTTGCCGCGCAAGTCAGACAAGTACGTCTCTGTCGCAAAACGCATGGCAGGGTGATTGGTGGGCAGCCCGGCTTCTACCATAGATGCAAATAATGGGCAGGCCCTGGCATACAATGTCATGTCAGGACATCTTTCCGTTAAAAGCTGTGAAAATAGCCCGCTTTTTATGGTTGCTGCTGTGGCAATAATTCCAAGGCGCGTATTTGGGTTAGTATCCACCAATTTTGCGCATTCGTCTACCCCCGGTCTAATCACATCAACCAGTGGCAAATCTGCAAATTCTTCCCGCAATGTACTGTAAGTAACGGCACTGGATGTGCCGCAGGCAATGACTATGGCCTTCACGTTTTTGTTAAGCAAAAAGCGGATAATCTCTTGTGCGTAATGCAGCAATTCCTCCGGAGTTTTTGTGCCATAGGGTACTCTGGCAGTATCGCCTACATATATAGTGCTTTCGCCCGGCAAAAGGCGGTAGATTTCCCGTGCTACGGTTAGCCCGCCAACACCGGAATCAAATATACCTATTGGTCTTGCGTCACCCATGTTACGCTTCCGTGGCTATGGCAATTAAAATATCAACAAGATCTTGCCATGGAACGCCGCTTGCTTCCCACATTTTTGCATACATACTAATGTTGGTAAAGCCGGGTACTGTGTTGATTTCATTAAATAGTATGCGTGCGTCTTCTGTAACAAAAAAATCTACGCGAGAAAGCCCTTTGCCGTCTATAGCACGGAAAATTTGCAAGGCATATTCTTGAATTTTCTGCTGGGTTTCTTCGGGGATATTTGCCGGTGTAATTGTTTTTGAATCCGGTTTTGTATATTTTGCGTCAAAGTCGTAAAATTCGCCATCGGCAATTATTTCGCCGGTAACAGAGGCTTTTGCAGCCATTCCTACACCCAAAACCCCAACTTCAATTTCGCGCCCCGCAACAAATTTTTCTACGGTTATCTTGTTGCAGTATTTTAGCGCTTCTTCGATGGCGGTAGAAAGTTCTTTCCTATTACTGGCTTTAGAAATGCCAATAGAAGACCCGCCAACATTTGGTTTTACAAAGCAGGGGTATCCCAGCTTGCGGCCAACTTTTGTCATTGCCACGCCTTTGTTTTCCCGCAATTCGCCCAATTCAAATACCAAAAAGTCTGTCTGTGGAATTTTTAATGCCTTCGCAACCAGCCTGGTAGTTGCCTTGTCCATGGCCACCGCAGAGGCCATAACACCGCAGCCAACATAAGGTATGCCTGCCAGTTCGCACAGCCCTTGAATTGTGCCATCTTCGCCATTCGGGCCATGAAGTATCGGCACAACTACATCTACGGGGATGGATTTCACCTTGTCGCCAACTATGCGCAAAAGCCCGCGATTAGTTCTATCCGGGCTAAGAATTGCCGGCGTACCAAATTTCTCCCAGTCCAGGTTTTGCAGGTTGTCAAGCTTGCCATCATACATGAGCCATTTACCTTCACGGGTAATGTAAACAGGAATAACCATGTGGTGGCTAAGCGCAGAAACTACAGATGTGGCAGAGGCTACGGAAATATCGTGTTCCGGTGAACAACCGCCAAATAATAACAAAACATTTTTTTGATTCATAACTGATACCTCAACATATTATTTTTTTGCGTTGCACCATTGTATACCATATGCGCCTTGCGGTAAACACGAACCTTATATATAATCATAGGAAAATATCAAACGTCAGGAGCAAAACATGGAACAAGAGAAAAATCAGGGCTTATTTTCCCGAATAAAACAAGGTCTAACTAAGACACGCGACAATATAATGGGTGGCGTAGAGCAAGTTTTCGCATCTTTCCGCACGGTAGATGAGGAACTTTTCGAGGAACTTGAAGAAGCACTCATAATGGCCGACATGGGCGTGGAGACATCTATCGCAATCTTAGACAAAGTGCGCCAGCGTGTAAAATCTGAAAATATAAAAGAGTCCGAAGATGTAAAAACAATACTTGCGGAAGAAATTGCGCAATCTTTAACCGCAGATACAACCCCATTTGACCCAAGCTTTCCGGCGGTATTTTTAATTATTGGCGTAAATGGCGCCGGTAAAACCACAACAGTTGGAAAATTAACAAAATGGTATAAGTCCGAAGGCAAATCTGTGCTGGTTGCGGCGGCGGATACATTCCGCGCGGCAGCAATAGACCAGCTTGGGGTATGGTGTGACCGCGCGGGTGTAACCATGATACGCCAGGCGGAAAACTCGGACCCTGCGGCAGTGGTTTATGACGCAACAGCTGCCGCAAAAGCCCGCGGTATAGACTTGCTTATTTGCGACACAGCGGGGCGGCTGCATAACAAGAAAAACCTGATGGAAGAACTGCGTAAAATCAATAAAATTGTAACAACGCAATTTCCGGAAGCGCATCGGGAAGTTTTGCTTGTGCTGGATGCTACTACAGGACAAAATGCATTACAGCAGGCTAAGCTTTTCAGCGAAGTTGCAGATATTACAGGTATTATTTTAACTAAATTGGATGGCACCACTAAGGGCGGCATAGTTGTAGCCATCAAAAATGAGCTGGATATTCCTGTGCAGTATGTAACAGTGGGCGAGGGGATAGACGATTTGCAGCCGTTTGATGCGGATATGTTTGCGAAGGCGTTGTTTGAGAAATAGGAGGCCTCTAAAAACGAATAAGAAGATATGAAAACAGGGCTATTGCATTTTTTAGCAACAGCCCTGTTTTTACGCTAATTTTGATGTATTGGTGCTATTAAAATTGGCGTAAAAACGCCCCAAAAATTAAAACGCTTATAAAATGATACAAATCAACCCGCCGGAGCCTTCATTGATAATCCTTTGCAATGTGTCCTGGAATTTCATTTGCGCGGTTTCCGGCATACGGAACAGTTTATTTTGCAGCCCGTCCCGTACCATTTCGTGCATAGATTTGCCAAACATATTAAGTTCCCAAATTTTACTCGGGTCTTCCGTCATTTCTTGGTTGATGTAGGCGATGAGTTCCTCGCTTTGGGCTTCTGTGCCAACCAGCGGGCTCACCTCGGTTTCTATATCTGCCCTTATTAGGTGCAAACTTGGCGCACTGGCGCGTAATTTTACACCATATTTAGAGCCATGTTTAACCAGTGTTGGCGGTTCCAGCTTCATTTCATCTGTAGCAGGGGTTACTATGCCGTAGCCTTTGCGATGTACTTCTTCCAAGGCGAACTTCACTTTGTCAAATTCTTTCTTAGCTTCTGCCAGCACTTTAATTGTAGAAATCAACTGATATTCTCCGGAAATATCCATACCTGTGGTTTCGCTTAAAATGCGGTAAAACAGCGATTCATCTATGCCAAGTTCGATACTGGCAGTACCTTCGCCCAGTGCGATTTTTTCTAAAAAGGCTTTTTTTACATATTCGTTTTCATTTAACAAACCAACATGGTCGCGCATTTCGCGCAGCTTGCCAACGCCTTTTACCATTTCTTTTACCGTGTCTATGAAACTCTGCTTGAGCCAGTGGGTAAGGGGAAGTGTTTCTATCCATTTTGGATAGTTTACGCGAATTTCTTGCACCGGGAATTCGTACAAAACGCTTTCTACCACAGCATTTATATCGTCGATTTTAAGCTGGGCACAGTTCATTGCCATTACCGGTGCGCCATGCTTTTCGGAAAGTTCTGTGCGCAAGCGGTCTGTTTCCGGCGAGAATGGTGAAGTTGTATTAAGCAGAATAACGAATGGCTTATTGATTTCTTTTAATTCACGAATCACACGCTCTTCGGCGTCTATGTAGTCTTCACGTGGAATTTCTGTAATGGAACCGTCTGTGGTTACCACAATGCCAATGGTAGAATGGTCTGTGATAACCTTTTTAGTACCCATTTCGGCGGCTTCTGCAAATGGCATTTTTTCTTCCGACCACGGGGTGGATATCATGCGGGGCGCGTTTTCGTCCAAGTGTCCGTTTGCGCCGGGAACAAGGTAACCCACGCAGTCTATCATGCGTACTTTAAAAGTTGCCGCATCGTCTAAACGGATTTCGATTGCCTCGTTTGGTACAAATTTAGGCTCTGTAGTCATTATTGTGCGCCCTGTGGCGGATTGAGGCAGTTCGTCTTTGGCGCGTTCTTTGCTGTAGCTGTTTTCGATGTTTGGGATGACCAGCAAGTCCATAAATTGCTTAATAAATGTGGACTTGCCTGTGCGCACCGGTCCGACTACGCCTATGTAAATGTCCCCCTTAGTACGCTCGGCGATATCCTTGTATAGGTTTGGATAGTTCATAAAAATCTCCCTTCATAAATAAAAAATGTACCGATAGCTTTAAAATGTATCGGTACAATAACTTTATGCGAAAGAATTGAAATTTATTCAAATAAATCAACATGCGTCCCTGTTGCAGTAAAAACAAGTATCAGTTTATCATCATGCTTCTTGTAAATTAAAATCCAATCGCCCTCACCACCAACATGGCATTCGCGATAACCTACAAAATTGCCTTTTAACGGATGGTCTCTATACTCAGGTGGCATAAATCCACCAGTTAACAACAAGTCAATGGTAATTTCTAATTTCGACATATCATATCCACGTCTTATAAGCAGTTTACGGTTTCGCTTAAATCTTGTGGAATAATCGGGGGTATATTTATACATCCTCTCCCTCCGCCTCATCCTCTGCATCCATAAAAGCAAACATTTCACGGGCATTGGTGAATGCTCTCGGCATGCGATCACCATTATTGTAGTCTTTTAAAATCTGTTCGGTTTCTTGTATTGCTAATAATGTTTCGGCATTCAGTTTTGGGTTGCGAACTTCAAAAGGAAATCCTGCCCACTTGATGGACATATGCAGGAAAACATTTATTGCTTCGCTTAGGTTAAGCCCAAATTCAGCATACGTTTCTTCTGCCTTGGCTTTGACAATAGGGTCAAGACGGATATTATAATTTGCGGTTTTCAAAATAAATCAACTCCTATATATAATCATGCGTCGCTATCCGAGTATAATGTTTGCAGCCACAATCACCTCCTGCACATTGTATAACATTAGTATATGCAATGTCAATAACAGGTTCTTAGCAACATGCATAACGTCTGTCCTCCTCATAATTCATTTTTGCGGTTTGTTAGTCGTATTTGCAAGTTTTTGAGTAGTATATTCAAATAAGCTTGTAAGTACTTGTGAAGTTTTGTGCATAAATATACTGGTTATGATGCAGAATGTAGAACAGAGGGTTAAAAATGATGCTTGACTTGGTAATATCGACATGTTATCATTTTGCAAGAAAGCGGTTTCGTAAATTCAAGTAGGTACATGTTAACATGCACATGTCCAAATTTGAGAACAATTTCTAACAAAGCCGCTAATATCTTTTATTTAAAAGGAGAATTGCGTATGATGCGTAAGAAATTTTTGCTAGTTGTAGCTGTTTTTGTTGTAGCAATACTGGCGCTAAGTGCCTGCTCACGTAACGAGGAAACTACAGAAAACGGAGGCACACCACCCCCTGCAGTAGGAACGGAACCCGGAACAGCAACAGAACCCGGTAACGTTGCCGCTGCTAGCGACATTAGCGGCCGTGTAGTTATTGGTACCGGAGAAAACCCTGTAATGCTAACCGCTTTAATGGAACGCTTTAACGAAGAGCGCCATCCAAACATTGAAGTAGAAATTATGCATACAGGCGAATGGATGGGTAATGAAACCATGGCTCGTCTAGTTGCGGCAGGTCAAATGCCTTGCATAATATTTTTGCAAAACCCTCAATTTCCTGTACAAAACAACTGGGTTATCGACTTAAATCCGTTTGTTGCCAACGAGCCTAACTTCGATGTTCCCGAAGCTTTCATCTATCAGCTTACCCTTGGTGATGAATTGATTGGTGTACCTTGGCTGGTGTTTTTGCATGGCGTAATAGTTAACCTTAGTTTATTAGATGCAGAAAATATCCCAAGACCAGACTACTTCTGGACGATTGAAGATATGGCGTACATTATCCAACGCGGAACCCGTCCCGGGCATAGCATTGGTATCAATCAAGTTGGAGATTTCTTAAAGCACCTTCCCCCGCAAATGAACCATAACTTAGGCTGGTCCGGTTTTAACCACACTACACGCCGGTATGAGTTGGGCGATGATTGGGTGCGTGCAGCTACAATTGCTGCTGACCTGGTGCGCGGTGGCTTTACCTTGAACGAGCAAGTAGATAACCTAGGCCTGTATTGGGAATTTGAATATGGTTCTACAGAGCGCGCTTCTGTTCAAGAAGCACGTCAAGCACTTGTGTGGGAACTGCTAGGTTTAGAAACAGGCTGGTATGCTTTGCTAACAGGCCAATTCGCCACTTGGATGGACTTTTCTTGGGGCATGAACTTCCACACATGGGATATGTTTGCCGGTTTTGAATGGGACTTCTTCCCGTTCCCTGCTTACAGAAGAGGCGACACTCCAAGGCCGGGTATTGTAGTAGACCCGATTGGTATCACCACCGTTGCCCAATATCCGGAAGCGGCATGGGAAGTTGTAAAATGGCTGACATTTGACCACGATGGCTTAAATGCCCGTTACGATATCATTGACAACTGGGACCGTGAAGAAGCGATGGTAAGATGGCCGGACTGGCCGGAGCACCTATATCCAGAGCATATGTACACAACCAGTATTCCACCAACCACCAATGCCGCTATCATCGACCGCTGGGCAACTATGAACGATGCATCACCGGGTTTAAGATTTATCATGGGCAACATGGGCATCGGTTACATGGACGGCTTTAAAGTAACCCCGGGTTACGAGCAAGCTTTCTACAGAACTATCAGCGATACATGGCGTGCAGAGGTTATGACCGGGCAGCGTACCGCAGCGGATATCGTAAATGAAGTTGAAACAATCGCAAATGAAATTATAAGGGAAGCTTTCGAGTCTATCGGTATAATGGTTCCGTAAGCATATCTTATCCGTATCGAAACCAAGGGAACGGACGCATGCAAATGTTTCCGTTCCCGGTTATTGTCCTTCATATAATATATGAAGGGCGTTACATATTTGCATAATGGAGTGATTGCCTTGAAAAACAGAATGACTGCGTTACTAGCTTTCCTTATGGTAGTTTTTTGTGTGGGGAGCGTTTACGCGCAAGTAGAAAGTTTAGAGCGGGAACCTTCTTATTTCTTTTCCCGCAATTTTCAGGACAATATACTTATAGAAGGCGTTCAGCCTATAACAGTAAGCCCAAACGAAACTTTAATTGACGCAACAGGCGTAGAAGTTGTGCCTGCACAGCAAAGCCATGGCTATGGCAGCGATGTGCTTGCATTTGAAGAGAACAGCACGGTAGTATTTGAAATTTACGTGCCGTACGCCGGTGGATATACCATGACTTTGGATTATTTTGTGCCCGGCACATACTTTTTTAATTTGCTGCTGAGTATGTCCATTAACGACGAAGTTCAGTTTCTTGAGATGCGCTCGTTAAACCTTCCGGTACGTTGGGAAGACGAATGCCAGGACTATATCCGTGACGAGTTTGGCAATGATGTTTTCCCACAGCCCACACGCATTTTATCTTGGGAGTCGCGGGCGTTTAACAGTACGATGTACAATTTCCGTACGCCGTTTGTTTTCTATTTTCAGCAAGGTATGAATACGATATCTTTAACCAACAACCAAGTATCGCTTTTGCTTGGAGATATTACGCTAAACCCACGGGAAGTTATCCCTTCAGCGGCTGAATACCGCGCGGTTCATGCATATATACCATTTGGCCCTGCGGAGCCTATTGTTATCCAAGGCCAGCATTATTCTGCAAAAAGCCAATCCTATATTATTCCCGCGCGTTCCAATAATCACAACGCTTACCCGTATGATGCCGGTTTTAGGCGTATCAACGCCCTTGCGGAAAATACCTGGCGCGAGCCCGGCAATTTTGTGGAGTACACTTTCACAGTACCACAAGATGGGCTGTACTACATTGTGTTTAGGTATCGCATTAGTATGGTTCAAAACCAGCCCAGCTTTCGGCATATTTTCCTAAACGGTGAACCACTGTTTGAGGAAATGTATAACCAGCGTTTTGCGTTTACAGGTTCCAGATATGCCCATCACCCGATTAGTGCAGGTGACGAACCCATACCTATCTTTTTAACAGCGGGTACCCACGTTTTGCGCATGGAATCCTCTGCGGATGTTTATTTTGAGGTACACGAAAATTTACTGCGTGTGATAAACGCGCTGAATAACCTGACTATTGATATCACGTTCATTACGGGTAACAGGCGGGACCGCTTCCGTGAATGGAACATTGACGAGTTTATCCCAAACATACGGGAAGATTTGTTATATTACGCAGATATATTAGAATACGAATTTAACAGGCTGCTTGGGATTTTTGGGGAAGGCAACGGTGAAATTGCCAACCTTTTAATTGCGCAAAATTTGCTTATTAGTTTTGCCAACGACTTAGATATGCTGGTTAACAACTTGGACCGTTTGTCACAAAGCAGTAATTCCGCAACAGATTTGATTGCTTTCACACTGCCCGGGTTGCTGTGGCAATTCCTAGAACTGGAACGGATTTTTATCACCGGGTGTTTAGATGTACTGCCCCGCGAAAATAGGTCTTTCTTCTCCGCGTTATGGGAGCATATCCGCCAGTTTTTCCTTACTTTTACAGTGAACCAAGATAGAGCTGGCGCGCATGATGATGACCGCCTTAACATTTGGGTAGGCAAAAATATGATGCAAGTGGAAATGATGCGCGAACGTTTTAGGGAGTTCACCCGCGAAACCGGCATACAGGTAAATATCTCTGCCATGCCGGACGAACAGCGGCTTTTGCTTGCCGCTGCCGCAGGGCATGGGCCGGATATGGTTATTGGTGCGTCCAGTTTCCGCCCGTTCGACTTTGCACTGAGGGGTGCTATTTTCGACTTGCGTCAATTCTCGGATTTCCCTGAAATTTTGCACGACTTTCACCCGGAGATGTTCGTTCCCTTCATTATTAATGACGCAGTTTACGCTGTACCGGAAACGATCAACTTCCATGCAACGTATTATCGCAGGGATATATTGGAACGCCTTGGACTGGAGCCTCCTGAAACTTGGGACGATGTCATTGACATGCTGCCAACCCTTTCCAGGTTTGGCATGGTGTTTAACTCGCCAATCGCCAATGCGCCCGGGTTAAAGCATTTTGGTGTAACCGTACCACTTATACTCCAGCACCAGGGGAAAATTTATGCCGAAGACGGCTCGCATGTAGTACTTGGGTACCCCAATACTGTAGCGGCATTCCGTTTTATGACAGATTTGTATACCAGATATGCGCTTCCTGAAAGCATACCCAGCTTCTACAATAGTTTTAGGCGCGGTGTTGCCCCTGTTGGTGTTGGTGCAGTACAAGAGTATTTTCTCATACGTTTTGGCGCACCGGAATTACACGGGCAGTGGGGCATGGCTCCGGCTGTTGGGGTACGCGGTGCGGACGGGGTTGTGCGCAACTATCAAACGTCTGTGCTTACAAGCAATATGATTATGGCCAACACAGAACGGCCGGACGAAGCATGGGAAGCCCTAAAATGGTGGATGAGTACGGAAGTACAGCTTAACTTTGCCAATGACTTGCAGCTTAGGTTTGGCAGCCATTTTATCCATTTAACCGCGAACATGACAGCGTTTGCGCAAATGCGTACGCTACCCGAAGATGCGAAAGAAATAGTGTTGCAGCAATTAGAGAATACCAGAGAAATCCCGCGTAATCCGGCTTATTTCCAAGTGGAACGTTCGCTTTCAAATGCCTGGAATTCTGTAGTATTCCAAGGAGTATCACCACGTACGGCCTTAGATACTGCCATTATTGAAAGCAACAGAGAAATTACCAGAAAGATGCAAGAGTTCGGGTTTAAAGACGACCAAGGTAATTTAGTCACACCTTTTAGAACTGGTACGCGTGAGTTAGTTGAGAGTTGGATGGTGCCATGAGAAAAAGCAAGTTGAAAAATTTTGATTTTTCAATACCAGTAAACCTTGCTCCTTATATTTTGTTGTTTTCATTTTTTGTAGCAATTCCGGTTGCGCTGGCTTTGATGCTCAGCTTTACGCATTTTGACGTGATTAATCAACCTCGTTTTATAGGCTTGGCAAATTACGTCCGTGTGCTTACTCAAGATGAAGTTTTCATGCGTCATGTACTACCCAACACTTTGCTTTTTTCCTTGGTGGTTGGCCCCATTGGCTATTGCTTGCAGTTCTTGCTTGCGTGGGCATTGGCCCAGCTTCCAAAAGTACCGCGCATGATACTGGCTTTGTGCTTCTATTCTCCTTCAATGACTTTGGGCGTTACAATGGCTGTCATATGGCGTGTAGTTTTTGGCGGAGACCAATTTGGATACATCAACTATATTTTGTTGCGCTTTGACTTTATCGAAAGGCCGATTCAATTCCTGCAAGACCCGCAGTTTATTATGCCTATCATGATTTTAGTGTCTCTTTGGGTAAGTATGGGCGTTGGCTTTTTGGCGATGCTGGCCGGTATTTTGAATGTTGACCAGGAGTTGTATGAGGCGGCATATATAGACGGACTAAACAACCGTTTCCAAGAAGCTATTTATATTACAATCCCGTCTATGAAGCCTCAAATGCTTTTTGGCGCGGTTATGGCCATTGTAGCAACGTTTTCTACAGGCCAAATTGGTATGGACTTAACAGGCGCCAACCCAACGCCCATGTATGCTGGGCAAACTATGGTACTCCATATAGAAGACCATGCTATGCTGCGTTATGAAATGGGTTATGCCAGTGCGCTTTCGGTGGTTTTGCTCCTTATGATTTTGGGAGTTTCTGCCATAGCCAATAAGCTGTTCCTAGAGAAAGACTAAGGGAGAATTACTATGCGTTTTAGAGGTACTAGGGTAAACCCCAAACATTTTGAACGTGGCCAAATCGGTTTTTACATTGTATTGATACCGCTTGCCTTAGTTATGATGCTGCCCGTGGTGTATATTATCAATCATGCGTTTAAACCTTTTGATGAACTTTTTGCGTATCCGCCGCAGTTTTTTGTCATACGGCCTACTTTGCAAAATTTCTCGGATATGTTCCGTTTCATGGGGCAGACGCAAACGCCCATGTCGCGGTTTTTGTTCAATAGTTTATCGTCTTCCTTAATTATAGTTATTTTCTCTGTAGCGCTTTCGCTGCAAGCGGGTTATATATTGTCCAAAAAGCGTTTTAGCTTGAAGAAAACCCTGTTTGCCATCAATACCGTTTCCATGATGTTTGTCCCAATTGCGGTTAGGATTCCCCGTTACCTGGTTATTGAAAGGGCAGGGCTTTTGGACACTTTTATTATTTTGATACTTCCCATGCTGGCCATGCCTGTTGGGCTGTTTTTGGTAAAGCAATTTATTGACCAGGTACCGGACGCTTTAATAGAAGCGGCGCGCATAGACGGAGCAAAAGAATTTTATATAATCACTCGCGTTGTAGCCCCTATTGTAAAGCCCGCGTTAGTCACAGTGGCTATTCTGGCGTTTCAGACATCTTGGAACTCTCATGAGGCCTCTACTTTGTTTATCAATGATGACAATTTACGTACTTTTGCATTCTTTATGCATGCATTGGGTACAGGTGCGGGTACAGAAGTTGCTGCGCAAGGAATGATAGCGGCTTCGTCGCTTATGTTATTTATGCCTAATTTGATTATCTTCATATTAATGCAATCTCAAGTGCTTAATACTATGGCCCATTCGGGTATAAAGTAATGGGTGAAAGTGTGAAACATCCGCGGAGCGGATTTTCATACCAACCTATTTGTTCCGCCGACGCAGGAGGCATGAATTAAATTATGAAAAGGGTTACTCTATTATTTTTGGCTGTGCTATTTTTTTCAGGCAGTTTAAGAATTTACGGGAATACGAATTCGACCAGTTTTACGTATACGCTCCTGACAACGGGCGGCGTAGGTATTTCGCAGAACGCTTATATTCCTACAGATGTATTAATGGATTTTGGCCTGGACAATGCGCAGGATATGTTTGTGCTGGGCATGAATATGTATATTGCAGACACCGGTAACAGCCGGGCTTTGGTAGTAGACCTGCACACCATGGAATACCGCGTGGTGGGTGAGGGGATTTTGACTAACCCACGTGGTATTGCCGCGGATGCGCAGGGGCGTATTTTTGTGGCAGATAACCAGGCGGTGTTCCGTTTTGATGCAAACGGCGAATTGGAATTTACATTTACCAGGCCTACTACGCCCAACTTTGGGCGCAACGAGCCTTTTAACCCGGTTAAAGTTGCCCCCGGCGGCGCTGATGGTGGGGTGTATATTGTAAGTGAAGGTTCTACCGCAGGCATCATTTTTATGAACGGCCATGGAGAATTTCTTGGCTATTTTGCTTCAAATAACGTAATGATGTCTACAACCCAGCGGATCATGAGCGCTATACTCACCGACGAACAGCAGGCGCGTTTTTTACGGGTAGTTCCCGCTGTGTATGCCAATATATTCCGTGGCGAAGATGGGCTTGTATATACCATCAACAGGGGCTCCGGGGTAAGCATGAGGCGGCACAGTATCAGCGGTATTGATTTGCTTGCGCATTCCCGTGGTAACACGCCTTTGGTTGATGTGGGGGATATACATGTAACGGCAGATGGCCGCATGTATGCTGTACAACAAGGCAACGGACATATACTTCTTTTGACTACAGAGGGATATTTGCTGGCTGTTTTTGGGGGAGGTTCCTCTCCTTCAGAGCGCGTAGGGCTTTTTGTTTCGCCTTCCGGTATAGGTGTAGATGCCTTGGGCCGGTTATTTGTTTTGGATCAAGTGCGTAATTTTATACAGATATTTGAGCCAACCGCTCCGCAATTGATGCTGTACGAAGCAATGGCGCTTTATCAAGAGGGGCTTTACCTGGAAAGCCAAGCCATTTTCCGTGAAATGTTGGTTTTTAACAGTGCTTCATTTTTAGGGCATTTGTACATGGGGCGCATATATATGCAGCTTTTAGACTACGAGCGGGCGGCGCATCATTTTAGAATTGCTAACGTTGTAGATTTATATTCCCGTGCGTATTGGGAAATTAGAAATGCATGGCTTCAGTCCAATATGACTTATATCTTACTGGGTATTTTAATTTCCATATTTTTATGGCGAGCCGTTAAGTTTGCGGATAAGCGCGTTGGCATTTTATCGCCCATGCGCAATGTACGAATCCGGCTTACAAAAATTCGCCTGTACCGGGATTTGTCCGTTGTAAAATATGTACTGCGTCACCCGATTGATAATGCTTACAATGTACATGTAGGCGAAACAGGAAGCTATAGTGCCGGGCTTATACTTGGCGGAATACTGTATGTAATTTTTATTCTATTCCAAGTTGGTATGGGCTATATTTTCTCGCAAGACATAGAGCATTTTTCTTTTATGAACGCGACTTTGTATTTTGTTGCTATTCCGCTGCTTTTTGTGGGGGTTAATTACTACGTTGCTTCTGTTTACAATGGAAATGGTTCTTTCAAAGATGTTTTCCTGTCTGTGGTATATGGTTTTACCCCGGTGATATTGTTTATGCCGTTTGTGATTATATTTGCTAACTTTGCCACGCTAAACGAAACCTTTTTGATACTTATTGGCACCGGGTTTTTGCTGGCATGGAGCGTTGTCAATATTTTTGTGTCCCTAAGCGAAGTGCATGAGTATTCGTTTAAAGAAACGGTAAAGTCTTTGCTTATCACGTTCTTCTACATGCTGGTTGTGGTACTCGCGCTTTCCATTATATATATCCTTGGCAGGCAGCTTTTCAGCTTTATCCAAGAAATAGTCACGGAGGTGTTGCTGCGTGTATAAGGGCTTGATTTTAATATTGGGTGCGGTATTGGCTGTGTTCCTTTTTACCGCATGTGCCGCGGAAATATCGGAAAGATTTGTTGGACGTGAACTGCCGCCAAGCCAGCCTTTGAGCGGAGCGCCACTTACTATTGACCGCTGGGAAAACGACCGCTTTATTTTGGAGCTTGAAAAAGATATTACGGCAATTCAGATAACAGATAAGTCTAACGGATTTGTGTGGTCCAGCCGGCCGCTTACACCAAGGTATGAAGCCATGAGCCGTGACTGGCAATTGTTTGCGGAGTCTTTGGTGGTTATAGATTTTATCACCCCGGCCGGTACTCAAACCCGTGAAATGTACGACCCGGAACGGGCAGACTCGCCAATTTATGTTGCGATAGAAAATGGCTTTGCCGTTTCCTTACATTTTCCAAGGGCAGAAATCCGGGTTAGGGCTGAGGTAACGTTAACCGAAACAGGTATCTCTGTAACTATACCGGATGAAGGCATCGAGTATTTTGGAAATAATATCATCTCGCGAATATTGGTTTTGCCATTTTTAGGTGCGGCTTATCAAGATGAAGTACCCGGCTATATTTTCTTGCCCGACGGAAGCGGCGCGCTCATGCGTTTTGCCCCTGCCAGGCCTTTTAGCAACTCCTGGACAGGCAGGATTTATGGTGCGGATAGAGGCGTAGTGCATTCACCCCCATTTGCGCTGCGGACAGGGTTGCAAATGGCATCCGTGCCCATGCCACAGGTATATTTACCGGTTTTTGGCGTTGTGCATGGTGAAAATGCTTTTGCCGCAATTATTGAAACCGGCGATATTTTTTGTGATATTGAAGCCAGCCCTGCCGGGGATAGGATAAATTATTTTTGGGTTGCGCCTAGGTTCATATATCACGAATTATATTGGCAGCCTACAGGCGGGGGAAGGGGTTTTGTAACCCCCACACCCACAAGGAATATTGTTAACGCTAGGGTTGATTACCACTTCCTTAGCGATGAAGACGCATCGTATAGCGGAATGGCAAATGTGTACCGCCAAAGGCTTATTGACAAGGGCTGGATAAATACCCCCCCCTACCATCTTATGGTAATATTCCAATCAAGCTGGATGTAGTGATGGCAGAGCAGCAGAGCGCCTTGGTGGGTACCAGCACTTTAGCAATGACACAATTTTCGGATATCGAACGCTGGATTGACGAATTGCAAGCCGAGGGGCTGAACAATATAACCATTGCTATGTTAGGTGCAGAGCGCGGTGGTATAAGTGGCCGCACCACCGGGAATTTGAACATCGAGCGCCGCGTAGGCGGTGAAAGAGGGCTTCGGCAGCTGTATGAATTTGCGAATGCGGCCGGTGTCAGGCTTACTTTGCAAACAGACTTTGTTACAGGCTTTGAACATCAGATTCCTATACGCCGGGCGGTTTATGCTTTAGGAGGTTCATTCCTAACAGAAGAAGAACACAGGCCTTTGTACAATGTCAGGCGTTTTATGAACTTTGACAGTATCGCAAATGTTGTGCAGCAACTGGATGGCCGCCCGCCGTATTTGAGAAGCCTAAGTTTAGACAATGTTGCGAACACACTCACTTCAGATTTTAACAGCAGTCAAACGGTATTTAGGGAAGAAGCATTGGAGCAGACACAAAATATTTTGGCAGATTTGAGCAGGGTTACAAGCAATTTGCTTTTGGAGGCTCCAAACGTCTATGCCATACAATTTGTCCAAGCCATTTACAACGTACCGGTTACAAACAGCCGCCAGCTATTTTTACAGGATATTGTACCATTTTATCAAATGGTGTTTAGCGGGCATGTTGAGATGTTTGCGCCTAACTTAAATTATCGTGCCCATTCTATAACTGAAATGTTAACTTTGATAGACTTTAACGTGTTCCCTTCATATGTACTCACCGAAGTATCCGCGACTTTATTTGCCCGTACCAATACGATTGATATTTTTTCTTCCAGATATGACGATTGGAAATATATTATTGTGCCGCAGTACCACATGATTAACGAAGTACTTGGTCAAGTAAGAGGGCAGTACATGGTTAGCCGGCGGGAAGTTGCAGACAGGGTATTTGTAACCAGATATTCCGGCGGGGGCAGTATTGTAGTCAATTATTCTGCCCAACCATTTACGTACAATGGGGTATTGGTGGAAGGCGAAACTGCAAGGTTTGTAGACTAGGAGGCCGAGAGTATGGAAGATATTAAAAGCCGCAAGCGGCCTAAAATTGGTATAAAGTACAGAACCACCCATAAAATCGCGGGCTTGCTTTTTGTGTTGCCTTGGATTGTTGGGTTTATCTGGTTTACCGCATACCCGTTTATACAAACGATACGTTACTCCTTCAATACCGTGCGCTTCGAGCCTTTGGGCATTGCTTTAGACCCTGTAGGTTTTGACAATTTTATGAATGTACTGTTTAGGGATCCGGATTTTATGTTGCGGCTTCCCGGGTTTTTGATGCAGATGTTATTGCTGGTACCTATGGTTTTGGTGTTTTCTATACTTTTAGCCATTATGCTAAACAGCCCCATCTTTGGGCGGCGGATATTTAGGGCCATATTCTTTTTGCCGGTTATTATCATAAGTGGGGCCGTTTTGGATAATCTTAGGGCATTTGATGCCACACAGTTAAGCGGTTTGAATCAATTTTTTGTGTATCGGTTTCTTGAGGAAAGTTTGCCGGGGTTTATCGCTACGCCAGTATTGTTTATTTTTGACAATGTGGTCATGTTTCTTTGGTTTTCCGGCGTACAGATTTTAATTTTTCTTTCGGGTTTGCAAAAGGTAGATAGGGCTATGTATGAGGCGGCCAGTGTAGACGGTGCTTCTATTTGGCAAAAATTTTGGAAAATTACAATTCCGACGCTACGGCCTTTCATCTTTTTGTGTGCGTTGTACACGGTGGTGTACATTGCAAACTCGCCAACAAACCAGATTGTGTCTTTAATTCAAACAGGAATGTTCCAGTTGGTGCGCGGGTTTGGTTTCTCTGCGGCTGTCACTTGGTTATACTTCTTTATCATCGTTGTGGTGGTTGTGGTGTACTACCTTATTCTTGGCCGCCCGGAAAAAGAATACTCGCGTGAAGTTTATAAGGCATTGAAACGAGAGCGTAAGTCAGCGCGGCGGTTGCGGCGGGCAAGTAGGAGGGTTTCATAATGTCGGTAATGGCGCGGTTACATCAAATTACACACCGGTTAAAGGGCAGCCATACCCGCCGTGGGCTTGTTGGCAGCGTGGCGCTGTACATGGTGTTGATATTTGTCAGCTTTGTTTTCCTGTACCCCATTTTTATGATGATTGCGGGCAGCGCCAAAGATGTACATGACCTGGCAAACCCTATTGTACGCTGGATACCTTCCCGCATACACACGCACAATTATTATCAGGCGTATGTGGCACTTGGTGGTTTAAGTACTCTGTTGGAGTCTTTGCGGATTATATTATTTTTTGCCGTAGCTCAAACGGTGTCTTCTGCCTTAATAGGTTACGGGTTGGCAAAGTATAACTTTTGGGGCAATAAAGTATTGCTGGTGTTGATTCTTATAACCTTTATTCTGCCGCCGCAGACTACGTTTTTGGCGCGCTATGTCATGTTTGTGCGAATGAATATGTTAAACACAATTTACCCCGTGCTGCTGCCCTCTTTGCTTGGGCAGGGTATAAGCAGCGCAATTTTTATTTTAATTTTCTATCAATTTTTCAAAATGACGCCGCGCTCGCTGGATGAATCCGCGTTTATTGATGGTGCGGGGCATATTACCACTTTCTTGCGTATCAATATGCGTTTAGCTACGCCGGCTGTCGTGGTTGTGTTCATATTCTCGTATGTGTGGAACTGGAACGAGACGACCATGAGCGCGTCATTGTTTGGCCCGGATATCAGTACGGTACCGCTGGCTTTAGAGCGTTTTCAGGCGATGTTTGTGCTTCATTTTCCGGAAGCGGCGGCAAACCCGTTGTTGCGTATGAATGAGGGGTTGCTGATGGCGGGGACGTTGTTGTCCATTATTCCGCTTGTGATTTTGTATGTTATTGTAGAGCGTCAGCTGGTAGAGAGTATAGACAGAGCCGGTATAACCGGGGAATAATTTTGGAGGCTTGCATGACAAAGTATGGTGTAGATTGGGAAAAAGTAAAAGCGCGTCATTCCGCTTTTTGGCGGGGCGAATTGGAAGGGGCTTGCCTGAGTACCGTAACGTCTCCCAAAGACGGTGCGGTGTGGGGGCATTTTCCGTATCCGCAAACCACAGAGGATAGAATTAAATGGTGGACGGATGCGGAGCAAATTATCCGCCGCTATCGTGACGGTTTTCAAGGTACGTATTTTGCGGGGGATTCCTTTCCATTGCTTATAAATGATTTGGGGCCTGCCGGACATGCCGGGTTTTTTAAAGGGGCAAAGCCGCGCTTCGAGGGCAGTATCTGGTACGAGCCTACTTTGGAAAACTACGAGGATTTGATTTTCGACCCGGACAGCTTTATGTACCGCAAAAATGTGGAGCTGGCCAAAGCGTTTGCCGAAGATGCCAAGGGCGAATATATCGTAGCAATGCCTGATGCTGTTGGGGCAGGGGATGTGTTGTCTCATTTGCGCGGGCCGGATCAGCTCATGTTTGATTTTATTGACGAGCCGGAAGCGGTACACAAAGCCCTTAGAACGGTACAAAGCGTGTGGGAAAACATAGTGCAAACCGTTCATGACGTTGTAAAAGATAACAACAGCGGCGGCGGATGCGTTGGATGGCTTTCGACCTGGGCGCCGGGCAAGCATGTTCAACTGCAATGCGATTTGTCGGTTATGATGTCGCCTGCAATGTTTGAGGAATTTTTGGTGTACGAGCTGGAGGCGCAGTCCCAATTTGCGGATTACAGTTTGTATCATTTTGACGGCGAACAGCAGGTGCGTTTTCTGCCGTATTTACTGGCTGTAAAGGGCATACAGGCTATTCAATGGACAAATGTTGCCGGGCAAAAGGCCGTTACCGAATACATTCCTGTGTTACAGCAAATTCAGCAAGCCGGGAAGGGTTTGATTTTGCACTGTTCGCCGGACGAAATTCCTGTATTGTTGGAAAATTTGGACGCAAGGCTTTTGCATTTGGCTACTTGGGCGCAAAACCAGCAAGAAGCGGATGACATTGTTAAGCTTATTGAAAGAGAATCCAGGTAATTGGGATTCTTTTTTTATTCAAAAACATTTGACAGCGACACGATGTCGTACTTTATAATTTATAAAAACAAAGGAGGATTACAAAATGTCTGAACAAAAAACGTACAACAAAATTGAAGATGCCATTATGGAACTGCTTGACGGTGAATTGCAGGAAAACGCACTGGAATTAGCGGATTACTTAAGCCAAAACCAACTAACACCAAATATGTCCGCTTGGGGTAAAATACCTTATAATGGATATAACCTTGGCCGAATGGGTGTTGAAGGAGAAAGCAAATGGTCGTTTGAAATTTTTGATTACCTGCATTTTGGCGACTTTAGCGACGAGGATGAAGCGTTTACAAAAGCAGTGCACGACCATGTTAGCATTTGCGAAGCGCCCTGCCATGATGAATGCTGGAGAGCCAAAGATGTTAAAATTTTTGGCAAAGAGTTTAAAAGCGTGTGTTCCCAACACTCCCGTGCTTTCGAAAATCCTGACAGCAAAACCATCGGGCATATTAAAAAATTAATAGCGTACAGCAAAAAAACAACACCTTATGCAGAACAGTATCATCCTAATAATTTATAATTCTTCCGCTATTTATAAGGTGAAAATGTGAAAGACCTGGCATCAGGTCAATACCATTAAGTTAATCCATAGTGCGGAGCCACGGGCGAACACAGTTCGCCCCTACAATAGCCCCGTTTTTCGTAGGGGCGAACTGCGTTCGCCCGTAAAATTATAAATACCCTTAACTGAATGACATTGTTGCCTACCCCCTGATAGCACATTGAATGTGATATCAGGGGGTATAGTTTAGCCAAATGATATTGTTGTCTACCCCCTGACGGCAGATTGAATATGCCGTCAGGGGGTAGGGTTTAATGTCATTAAGATAAGGGATATGTGCGAATCTCGGGAGACCGAGGACGGTCTCCCCTACGGCACAATTCCCTGTATTTACTGTAGGGGCGACCGTCCCGGTCGCCCGTGAATTAAGAATTTGCTTATCACTACAGCGAACACTAAAAACTAGAATGTTGATATAACGGGATTTTACGATTTCACACGATCTTCAGAACTCGCATAGTTACGTGGTTAAAAACCTTGTGTTCGCTGTAGTGTTATCTTAATGGCATTGGGCATCAGGTCTTTTTATATTTTCGAAGATTTTGTCATATTATACAAATATAGTTGACCGCAAAACTAACTCACCCAAACAACGATTTTATCTTCACAATGGCGTTATAATTTGCTATACTGCTAATGAGGTGATTTTGGTGGTAGCGACTAAATCAAACGTAAATGTAAAAATTGATACTGCGGTTAAAGAAGCCGCCACAATGCTTTTAGACCGCATGGGCATTGACCAGACCACGGCAATAGATATGTTTTATAGGCAGATTATAGCCGAGCGGCGATTGCCCTTTCAGCCTGTGGTTGCTCCTACGTTAGAAGAACAACTCACAGTAGCGATTGCCAAACGGAATATCCCAAGAGTGAAACTGGAAGCAGATGAAAATGGCAACGCTATTGTTGATAAAGATAAGCATCCTGAAATTTACGATTGGGCGGTGAATGGCTGATGAACCCGTATGACATTCACATTGCTTATGTTTCATGGGGCGGCGATGGAAAACGCCGCCCTGTTTTGGTGTTATCTTCTGACCAAAAAGAAGTCGCGGTTTTTCAGATTACTTCTCAATATAACAGCAAGAGTGCCGTTATCCAATCTCAATATATTTCCATCGATGATTGGGCACAAGCAGGGCTCACAAAGCAATCTTATATAGATATTGGTAGAATTATTGACTTGCCAATAGCAACAATACAACCTACACCCATTGGCAAGTTGTCTAAAAATGACTTAGGTAAGCTACTTAACGCAATGAATGAGTAGTTTCTAATGCAATTTTATGGATAAAAATTACAATATTTATAGCAAGTGCATTTAGCAAGGATAATGTGGGTGGCAATATGGCAGGTGTGTGTTTGGCAGTGGGGATGTTTACTTAACCGGATACCATCCGTAGACGGTGGCATTCATCTCCACTTTATTGTTCGGGTCGGGCCGCCATATTTCGCCGCTGGGCGTTGCGGAAAACGACCCCGATATAACGCCGTTCCAAGTATACCCTAGCTTAGGGCATGCGCTGTGTCCGTCAAACGCATCACCTCGCGTGTACTCAAAAATCAGCCACCGTGAAGTATCTATTTGTTTTACATATAGGTTATGCCGCAAAAATGCTTCCGTATCTGTAGTATCTTCTTCCGCGAGGCAAACCGAATACCGCCAGCCGCCCCTTGTTTGCGAATCTAAATCGAGCGAGCCAAAGCCCAGTATAGGCGCGCCGGGCTTTCTGTATTTGTTTAGAATATCCAGGCGGCCATCTTTTTTTAATTCATCAATAAATTCATCAACGCTTGTATTGCCGCTTATTATTTTTGTAAATCCCATGATCCGGAACTTGTTTTTGGTGACGAGACTTGCTTTATATCCGCATTTTTCCTGGCTTCCAGGTATTTCTTCATATATTGCGGCAGGGGCAGCATAATCCTTTATCGGGGTCAAATAATCAATTTGTATTTCGAACCCGGGCTTTTGAAAGTTGTTGAAATTAAGCACCTCGCACAAGTCCAGGTGCATCCCTCCGAAGCTGTTAATTTCATTGATAGGAGGGGCGCAACGTTGCAAGTTACCATCGTAGTCGTATTGATATTTGTCGCTTTCGTTAATCCAGTCTTGCATTCCCAATGCTACTTCAAAGCCGTTACTATCTAAAACATGCGCCGCGTATTGGCCGCCCAAGAATTTTTTTATGGTAAAGCCCGGTGGAACGGCAAGCGTATCCGGAATTGAAACCCACACTTCGTCCCCAAAGCTATTTCCCGTTGCGTTTTGATGTTCGATTTTGAATACCCTTAAATCGGGCTTTATTTCGATAAGGTTGTTTGTGATAATGAAATCTGTCATCAACTGCCATGTTTTTGCTTCGGAATTTTCTCCGGTGCAAAAAACGGACGCAACGGTCATTGGTGGTACGAACACAACCCGCACATTTTCCAGCTTATTTAAGACATCCGCCGCTTGGAATAAGTCACTCATGGTGACGTTCTCTTTAACATTTTTTTGAATTAATGGCAAAGCACGGGTTAATTCCAGCACAGTGTCACCATGCATAAAGTCAAGGTTCAAATTAAGGTCTACTGCCGCTTCAAGATTAGCCGCAAATTTTTCCAAGATAATTTTGATGGTCGATAAAGCGGTAATTTCAATATCTAATTCCTGTATGCTCTTTTTGAAAATATCAACGACTGTAGCGGCGTCGGGATTATTCAAAATAACGCATATCTGCTTTACCGGAATTTGCAGTTTGCGCAGGATAATGACTTGCTGCAAGCGGATGAGATTGGCTTGGTCATAGACCCTGTATGGGTATCCTTCTTTCTTCATGCTTTTGATTAGGCCGTTTTGTTCGTAATATCGTAGCATTCGCGTAGAGATACCTAATGTTTTTGACACTTGGCTTATCTTTTGGAGCTCCATGATTTCGGCACTCCTTTCCTGTTATTGGTACGGAGTATAAACTACGACATCGTGTTCGGGTCAAGGGTTAAAATAAAAGGAAACAGGAAATTTTTATTATCGCATAGCATTAAGCACGTTGTGGAAAGCTTCAGTTTTTTTGACAGTGTCGTATGACCCGCATATAGAGAGCTTCCCATCCTCCAATATCAACACCTCATCAAACATTGCAAGCGAAGGTGTCAAGTCATGTGTCACCATTAATATTGTTTTATCAAAGGACATAATCAATGGGATTAATTGTTTTTTTGTATTTTCGTCAACAGCCGAAAATGGTTCGTCTAGTAATAAAATGGGAGTGTTCGCATTAATAGCACGTAAAAAACTCACTATTTGACGTTCGCCGCCAGACAATTCCGTGCAATTCTCCGCCTGCTTAATGTTTTGATTAATTAAGCTATCCAATATGCTCGAGTCACTGGAATATGAACCAAATACTGTAGCATTATCCATGTAATTTGAACGGTATACATGCTCCGCTTGCGATTGGTAAGTAATAATATTAGAAATATCAGCAGTTGCAATATTCATGTCATCCACCAATATACAGCCCTCATAGTCTTCTATGAATTTAGCTATAGTATCAAGCAGTGTAGATTTGCCAGAGCCATTACTACCGATTAAAGCATACTTTTTACCCCGCTTAAAGGTATGAGAAAATGACTTAACAGCAAAATCATCACGCTTAATTGTAAGATTATCACAGACCAACGCATTCTCAAAAGAAGACATAGGTTGCAATACACTTATGGAGCTATCTGTTGTTTCTGCGAGAAAAATTTTCTTGGTTTCACGCACCGAGCGTAGAGCGGTAAAGTTGTACATAATATCTTGTAGGGGTTGAGCAAAAGCCTCAATATATGCAATAGCTGCTACCCCGCTTCCAACAGAAATACTGCCATTAAACAGCAGGTAAGCTATATAAACAAAAGCGACTACATTAATCGAATAAGCAAACACGCCGTTTAACATTAAAGCAATAGTCTTGCGTTTGCCATATATAAGACGTTTGTCACCGGTTATTCGTAGACTTTTATCGTGTTGGGCAAGTATCCGCTCATAAGTCTTAGGAGTTACAAGTCGCCTACCTTCCAAGAAATCTCGCACTTTTTCCGTATACTTGCCTTGTGCTTCCAAGAACTTAGCCCTTGTATCGCCCAATGTTTGGGTAGATAATTTGGTAAGCATCACACTGGCGACGGACACCACAAGCAGCAGAATAGCTACCCGCCAGTCTACAAGCAGAAAAATAACAAGGAAGTATATAATAAAAGATATTAGCGTCGTTACCATACCAATAAGCGGCGGAAGGTAATCCGTTTCCAAAGTTGCTATGTCATTACCGATAAAAGATATATGTTCCCCAACGTCTTTCTTTATAAACCTATTAAAAGGCTTTAGAAGTACTGAACGCATAAATGCCCGTTTTAATGCTATTTCAAAACCAACCGCACTACCCCATGTCATGCGCATCGAACCGTAACCACTGGCAATGTCAAGCACCACGCAACCAATATATAGTGAGATAATGACGGCAAAACTGTAATTGGCTTCTCCTGCTAAAGTGTCAAAAAGCATTTTAGAAGCAACGGGTAAGAACGCAAGAGCTACTCCGCCTAAAATCAAGAAAAATATATTGCCGAACATATACCATTTAATAGGCAACATGTATTTTCTCATCACTTCACTCCTTAATCATATGTTCATTTGTAACCATATACGCAAACCGTATAATTACCTCGTCATCGCAAAGGCGGTTATCTGTAGTTAAGATATAGTATCCGTCTTTTTTGCTAACAGAAATATATTCCCCTACTGGCGTTAGCGGCGATGCAACCGCTATTTTGCTGAACTTCTCTGTATTTCTAAAAGCAATAAACTTCTCCCCAACCCGCGTCATTTCCAACGTGGAATACAAAATTTTTGCAAAGCCCATATCAACTCCAATAGGCAGCATGAGCGCATCATTTTCCGGCAGTCTAATTTTTCTGTCTTCTACAATGTTTTCCCCGTTAAAGTACACATTAAATTCCTTGGGAACATCGTCCAAATTAAACAAATGTAAAAACCGTTCGCCATTGTGCGTTTTGGTCATAAGCGAGCAAACGCCAACCCCGTTCACATCTATATCGTGGCTTAAGCCGAACTGCGCACCCAATTTGTCAAATATTCTGGAATACTGCGCAATGCGGCATTTGCATTCGCACGATAAAACAACCACACGGCCTTTGCCAATTTCTTTGTAAAACCCCATGATGCGGCCGGTGCTAAACTCGCGCAATATGGGTTCGGCATTTTTTACATTCATGGTTTCGTAATTCCAAGAAAAATATTCCGGAAGCCCCGTTAAGAACCCACAGCTAACTACTGCGGGGTCGTAGCGTTGCCTCCAAACGTTTTCGATGAAACCATCGGCTTCCAGCGCTTCCGCAAGAATCAGGCATGGCTGCCCATCTTCGTTAAATTGCGGGACGCGCCCTTGAAGCAACAGACTGCCCCCGTCTTGGATATACCGCACAAGGCTTTCTTGCAGTTGCGCACTCATGTACTTTGACGAGGGTACAATTGCGAAAGATGCTTTAGGTGCGTTGGCCCGTAGCATTTCAACTTTTGGCACGGCACCCATTAGCAATGCCGCCCGCATTGCGGAATCCCATACATTACCCGCACGGCGGTTGCGCAATTCGTCAAACATCTCCGCCGTTTCCGGTGATTTATCGTATTTATACTCTGTCATAAAGTCGTCAACGATAAACCCGTAGGCAAAATCGTCGTAATCCGGTTCGGTAACGGCCAGCTTATCGCCAAGTGCTGTCATTTGGTTTGTAACCCGCGCCATACGCGCAAACCCTTGGTTTGGAAGCCCTGTTGGGCCAATAGGCGCCGCAAAACCGTGGTTTTCGCCTGTGGTTGCTATGCGGTTATTCCCGTCGTTTTGCGGGAATGGATACTCCCAATTTTGCCCGCCGCAAAATAAGTAGTAATTGATTAAGCGGTTGCCCTGCGCTACAAACAGACGCGTTCTAAAATCGCTGCCGGAAGCCAAGTTGCGGTTGCTCAAGTCGTCGCCAAAATTGCTGTCGCCGCAACTAAACTCAACACAGGTCAGGGGCCTGCCGCCTAAGTTAGCCGCCTTTGTAATTTCGTTACACAAATACATATCGGCAAAGTTGGGGACTTTCATTTCATCAAAATATACATCGCTGCCGGAGATCACATCACTTTCACAGTTGATTGCTTCCAGCAGCTGGCTTACACCAATGGGGTAGGTATAACCCCTGCCATTGCTGCACCCATGTATGTTTACCACAAACGGAATGTGAGTAACGCCATACTCCCGCGCATATTCCCGAAGCGTTTTGATATATTCCGCATATCTTGTACGGGAATACCGCATAAATGCGCGTTGTCTTGTCACACCATCGCAATTTTGAGGGGAGCGGCATTCGGTAAAAAACGCCTCTGTCGGCTCGACACCTAGAAATTTGGCAAAGCCCTTCAAAATGCCATCGTTTAAGTCTGGGCGGTTCGAAACCCATGACAACATACCCACTTCGTTGTCTAGCTGAACCATGATAACCTTGCCACCGGGGTACATATATTTTGCGGCAAGCCCCATACATGCCTTGTACCAATTTTTGACGCTTGAAAGGAAGCCTTCGTGAGAATAATCAAGCGTTGGTGTGGTTGGCCCTACGCCGTCAAAACTAATGGGCAAGGCATCCGGATATTTTTCGTACACCCAAAAAGGTATGCCGTCGTTTTTCATCTCTGCCATAATAAACGGCCCCGGGCGCAGGAAAACATAAAGCCCGCGAGATTGACAAAGCTGTACGAATGCATCCAAGTTAAGGCGCGGCTCTGTTTTGCCGTGCATGTCGATATGGCCTTCCGCCATTTCGTGTAATACCCACGGGACGTAGGTTGCAACGGCGTTCATACCGCATTGTTGCAGTTTATCAAGCCTGTCTTCCCATTGGTCTGGGGTAAGCCGGTAGTAATGAATTTCGCCGCATAAAAGCAACACGGGTTTGCCGTCGATTATTATTTGTCCGTTTTGGTAGGTAACCATTTGATTTTCTCCTTCTTTTTCACCCCCTGACGGCACATTCAATGTGCCGTCAGGGGGCAGTTTTCTATAGTCTTTTAATCTTCTCCTAAACGCAACACCTGCGCCACTTTAATCCGTGATACATAAATGCCTAATATGATTAACGACAGGGAAATCATGCCCCCAACTACAATGTACAGGTTCATGTAATCCCTTGTGTCGGTAACAACCATAAGCGGAATAACCTGGTCTGCCGCGGTAAATGATACTTGAATAAGGGGCACAAATAGGCGCGCGCTTATTTCCCCAACGCCAATGCCAATAGCAATGGCTACAAACGTAATAAAAAACTGCTCGCTTATGAGTTGCCCCACAAGGCTGCTTGCTGACATGCCCATGGCTCTAAAAATACCAAATTGCAGTATACGAGAACGTATGCTGAGTATCCAGTAAATTAAAAACCCGGCAAAACAAATAAGCAAGATTACAATAAAGCCCATGGTAAGCACACCGTTTGTACCTTGTAATATTGGGTGAGAACGGCTTTCTATTACAGCGGCATTGGCATCTGTAAACGCCGTTAACACAAGGTTATGCGCTTGCTGGAAGTCGTAAAAAAAGCGGTTGGATTCCGTATATGTGCGCATCCATACTTGGTAAGGCAGAACACCCCATAGCGTTTGCAAATGCCCAAGGTTACCAACCACCAAGTGCTGATGCAGATTAACTATTTCACCTGTTTCCAACCGTTCCCGTGCTACAGGCGCAAAGCCCGGCCAGCGTTCTACAAAACCGACTACTTCACCCCTGGTGGTGTGGCCAAATTCATTTTCCAGCACAATGGAATCTCCCAAGCTGTAGCCCAATATGCTTCTAAAATTATCCGAAAGTAAAACACCTTCGGGATGTATAGCAAGCACATTTAAAAAATAATTTGCGTGTAAGAACATTAAATCATCCCGTAGCCAAGCGGTTTCTCCAAATGTGTTTGTTTCGATAGCCATTAATTGTACATCACTCACAACAGAGCCTCCAGCGGTTACGCTTATTTCCTGACGCTGCACCCGCGTGAGAGCGGCTACTTCTTCAAAATGGTTAAAGCGTTCAAAATCCGGCTCTATAAATACAATTTGCGCGGGGGCGGGCGGGGGGATGTCTGCCGGCGAACTCATGGGGCCGCCCGGCGCAAAAGCGGGTGAGGGGGTATTGTCCTGCCAAAGTTCGCTAAACACTACATCTGCGCCGGATAAATAGTAAATTTGATGGTCGTTGTTTAAATTGACGGTGCGTGCAGCTTGCGCACTAAAAATGCCAACGGCTAATGTGATAATCAAAAAAATCATGATAAACTGCGCTTCGCCTGCGGAGCGGACAATTTTCAACAATGACACATATAAAGAAGGTGACCAAAACCGCCGTCCCAACATAAATATCAGCTTAATTATATAAGGGAATACGCGCAAGCATATAAGCCCTAAGCCAATAATAAACAGCGAGGAGCTGGCAAACAAAAGCGGGTCTATACTTTGCGTATCACGCATGGTTAAAGCCATCAGTTCCTGCCGGTGGTTAAAGGTAAACAGCCCATATAGCGCCACCCCAAAGCACAAGAAATCCAGGAAAAAACGCTGCCAAAGCGGTTTTTTTCCGGAGCGTGAGCGTTTGTTTTGCTTATGCTCTACAATGGTTACCCGCGAGTATCCAACAACGGGTACCATCATAGTAATGAAAGACAGCAGCATAGCCATTCCCGCATACAGAATGGCGGTTGGTGTCATAACTACAGGCAAAGCGGCGCGTTGTACAAGGTTTAAAAAGCCGCTGGAAGCCCCAAGCATATGGCAAAGCCCCATGCCAAGCAAAAGCCCCATAGGCAAGCTAATAACAGCCACTAACAACCCCTGCATAAAATACAACCCCAAAAGTTGAAAACGGCTGACACCACGGCTTTTTAGCACAGAAATATCATTTGCTTCCATTTGCAAAACCCGTTGGCTAACCATGTAAATGTAAAATGCAAGCAGCACATATACAGGCACTTGCAGCACCCACAATGTAATACCAAGCTGGTTGGCACGCTGACTATGGGCAGTTATGGTCTGACTAAAATTTTCGCTAAAGTACCATATGTTTCCGTCGTTAAACCGGCCGGTAAAATACGCGATAACATCTAAATAATGGCTAACCCTTCGGGATGAAATATCTGTATAGTCAAGGATATAGTGCCATTCTGCGGAAATTCGATAGCTTGGAATGTAGTTATTTACAAACCGTTCAATAAGCAGCGTGTCGGACATTAACATCGAATGCAAATGATTGAACTCTAATGCGGCCCAGTATAAACTACCTTCTGCGGGCAAGTCGTATATGCCTACAATGCGGACATATAGCTGCGTTTGTGTATTCACATTTCGCACTTCCAGTATTTCACCTAACAATAAATCGTGGCGAATCAAAGCCGCGTCTGTCGCAATGACTTCAATAATATTGCCGTCTACCAAGTAATCCGCAGGCAGCCGCCCTTGTGTGAGTACTACTTGGTTTGCAAAATCCGCTAAGCCAAGTATATCTAAAGCACGCACATGAGCCCAATCTCCTCTTTCGTCCAGGGGAAGCAGGTGCCAACCGTTCATAGTATGAACCTGAATAGAGAAGGCGTAATTTACATCTAATGTCTGCGGTATATTGGGCGCATGCATATTATTTGTGTCCCAATAGACAGGCAAGATTTGGTCGTGCCTGACATTGTTGAAAATATAACGCAAACTTACCGCGGCAGGGGGGCTGAACGTGTCTTGTCCATGCTGCCGCAGGTCTTGTTGCAGTATCCGTTGCATTGTGGCCTGGGTATACAAAGGAGTGGCGGATACAATTCCAATAAGCAGAATGTTTCCCACCAGCAGGCTTAGCATGAGCCATTTATTTTTCCATACCTTACGAAATAAAAATGCTGTCATTAAGGGTGCATCACTTTCTGTCCGGGTTCTAACCCAATAAGAATTTGCACATCGTTTCCAAACCGGATACCTAAAGTTACATATCGCTTTAAAAGGTTGCCGTTGTCATACACAAAAACAAAATTTCTGCCATCTTCGGGGTGAATGGCACTGTGGGGCACAAGTATTGCATCCATGGCCAAAGGAATGCCGATAGAAAGCCGGAATGGTATCCCGGCCAGGTCAAGGACAGTAAGCCCCGCCTCGGCCAAGGTTTTGTAGAAAGTTTCTTGACAAACAGCCGCCAGCCTAAAGGACATTTCATTTGCGCGGGCTCTGCCTGCCAGCGGGTCTGATATAACCCGGACATAAAATTCCAAGTTGCCGCCTTGCTCTCTTATCGTAAACGTGTCGCCATATCTAATGACTGTAGGCGGCCCGGTTACTGTAAAATGTACAACGCTGTCACATACAATTTCTATAATGGCTCGTCCCAGACTTTGAATATATTCACCCGGTGCAAGTTCACCGGCATATGTGATTGTACCGTTGAAGGGCGCGTAAATTTGCTCGCCGTCCAGGTAGTTGTCTATGTCGCTTAACCTCCGGCGAAGATAGTCCCTGTAATTATTATTCTCAAAAATGAATCGCTGCAATTCCAGTTCCTGCTGTGCAAGCCTTAATAGTAGCGATTCATGGCTTTGTATACCATAATTGTCTAAAGCGGCACGCGTTTCTTCTGATTTATAGTTGCGCGATTGGAGCTCTGCCGCAAAACGCGTTTGGAATTGTTCATAGCGCAAAGCAATTCGGTCGCGCTCTATTTCTATGGCTTCCAGCGCAAATGATTGCTCTGCCAACAAATCCCCTGCGGATACCCGGTCACCTGCCGAAACATGCATACCTGAAAAAGTTCCCCCGTACCGCTCAAAGCGAAGGGTACGTCTTTCTGGGAAAAATGCGAGGACGTGGTAGTATAATTGCTGCTCTATATTTCCTATTCTAACGGTATCCCATTGTATTTCTCTTGTGCCTTGCTCTGCTATTGGAACAATAATTCCCTGCTCTATGGCTTCGGCCACTAAATCCGTTGGGGCAAAAACTGTATTGCAAGCAGTCATAAAACATGTCAGCAACAGCAGAACGCAAATGAACGTTTTACGGCCTAACAAAGACTTCATCTCCTTCATATAAACCGCTAATAATTTCAGCAAAAGTTTCTGTTCGTGCGCCTACTTCCAGCACAGCTAGATTCAGTTGCCCGTTTTCCATCCGGTATGCGTGAAACCCCTGACCGGGGACATGAAATAATGCATTGCTGGGAATGCGCAAAGCATCCGGAACCCACTGAGTGTAGACATCTATGGATACGTATGCGCCTAGAGGGGGAAGGGGACTGTCGTATGCTTCAAAGCGTATAGGCATGGTTGATGCGCGTGATTGGTAATACAGTTGTTCTGCGGTGGTTAGCGGACGATGTGCCAGGTTGTAAATCTCCCCGTTGATATGCCCGATAATACGAACCGCACGGCCAGGGTGCTGCAAGGCGCTCCCCATGTATTCCACAAACACGTGATTATCTGTAGCAATATATACCACAGGTGCAAAAGATCTAACCCATTGTCTGGTTTCAATATTTGGCAAGTACGTGACCACGCCATTATAGGGTGTGCGCAATTCTGTCATGGTTAAGGCGGCGCGTAACTCTGTAAGGCGTTCCTCTGCGTGGCTTAGCGACAGCGCTTGCCGTTCTTGGGCAAGTTCCAGTGAAAGCTCTGCGCGCATAATATCAAAGCGACGTGTATGTGCGGTCGCCATAGCATTTTCATCCAGGTTTTCTGCTGCTGTCCGTGTCATTGTTGCGTATTCATAGGCCAACCTGTCTATTTCTAATATTCGCCCTTGAACATACAGGGCATTTTCTTGGCGCATACGGGCGATGTTTGCTACTTGCTCCGCTATGTCATTTTCTATGCTTTCTGTGTCCAGCCTGGCCAAAAGCTGGCCCTCGGTAACATAGTCGCCGATATGGACATAAAAGCTGCCAAAGCGGTTTGCGACAGATCCAAAACTCAAGGATTCCGACCTTGTACGCGTTATGCCAACATGCCTGCTCACAGACGCAACCGGGCCGCGCGTAACAACAGCGGTATCCACCCGCGCACTTATAGGTACGAGCAGTTCTGGCGGATTCGATGCTACAGTATCGCCGGCGCAAGCCGAAAGTGCAAGCAGCATTACAAACCCCAATAAAATGCGTATTTTATTCATTAACAACAATCTCTCCTTCTTCCAGGCCGCTTGTAATTTCAAGTGCGTTGTTACCCCAAAGCCCTATTTCCACATCGCGTACGGTACGCACACCATCTGTTATTACATATACAAAAGTACGGGTTGCAGACCTATTAATTGCGGTTAATGGTATGAATAGCACATCCTGCGCTGTTTCTCGTTCTACATGAATTGTGCCGTGAATGGACCCCACCGGTTCAAGTATTCCATCATCAATCATGGTCAAATATATATCACTGCCCAGTTCGTCGTGGCGGATAATGCCAAACTCAACCGGGTCTATCACTTCGGCTAAAAATGGCTCTTGGTTGACCGTCAGCGTGAAGCGGTCGCCGGAGCTAACTTGCAGCCCGTCTATGCCCCGCACCACAAAAACCGTTTGAGCTTGGTCTGCGATAACAGCCACGGTTCGCAGGGTGTTGGATGTCATGCCTTCGTAAAATGTAACAACAGAAGTAATTGTCCCATCTATGGGGGCAAGCAAGTAGCGGTTTTCATTGGCGCGCAGCAAATAATCAATGTGACGCCCTACTATTCTAAGTTGCTGCTGCAAATATGTTCTTTCCGCTAAATAATGCGCGTTGTCTACAGGTTTGCCGGTGGCTTCCGCTATCCTTAGCGCAAGGGCATGTCGTCTTTCTACATGGTTTAGCCCAAGCCTTATCCATTCTTCCTCGCGCAAGGCGTCTTGTAACTGCGCTTGCACAGCGGGAAACTCAAGAACCGCAATAATATCGCCCTTTTGCACAACATCGCCAACATCAACAAAAATCCCCAAAACAGTAAAACCGTCCACTGCAAATGACAGCCTTTCCTCCCGCGTGGGTACATTAAAAGCGGACAGATTGGAATATAGCCGTACATCGCCCCTGGTTACCGTAAATGTGCGCAAAGGCCGTGCTGTGGGAGCCTGTGTAACAGGCATTGGCAGAACAGGATCTTCTATCGGCAGTGCAAAACACGCGGATAAAAACAGCAATAAAAATATACAGTATGCAAACGTTATATACTTTTTCATGTTACACGGATTCCCGCCGAAGCAAGGTATAGGGTACATAATTTTTCGTCTTAAACTTTTCCCCTTTGGATATGCTTACCAGTGTATCAACGGCGACGCGCCCCATCGTATGGAAATCTTGCCTGACAGTGGCAATAGAGGGGGTGGTGTATTCGAGTACAGTAAGCCCGTCAAAGCCTACCAATGCTACGTCTTTGCCTATAGTAAGCCCGGCTTCGTTTATGGCGCGCATAGCCCCAAGTGCCATTAAATCGCTTGATGCAAATACGCCTTGTATATCTTTATGAACTTCAAGGATTTTTTTCATGTTTGTGTACGTTGTATCCTCGAAAAAATCGCCGGATACGAGTATTATGTCTTCGTCTTTAAGCCCCAAACGGCGGGCGGCGTTAATAAAGCCCTCTTTGCGGCGCACCGTAACATCTGCATCAGGAGACCCCGTGATATGGCATAGCTTCCGCATTCCCTTATCAACCATCAGTTGAACCACGTCTTCTGCGGCCTTTACATTGTCTGTGGAAATAAACGCCGCTGTTGGGCTTTCGTGTTCGATATCTATCAGGACGCAGGGTAGGGGGCTTTCAAGCAGTTCTGTCAGATATGGGTCGTTCATGTTTAAACCATGGACTATGGCGCCCAGCAAGCGGTGGCGTCGGCAAAAGTCTACATAGCTGTAGTCTTTTTTCTTTATTTGCGTAGTGGTAAACAACGTGAGATCCATATCGAGTTCGCTGGTACGCTCTTGCACGCCGCTGACGATGCGAAAAATATACTCGTCCTTTGCAGAATTTGTATTTAAGTTGTTTATGATAAGCCCCAGATACGGCTGTACCCCGCGTGACAGCTCTGCGGCAGACTTACTGGGGATGTAGCTTAATTCTTTGGCGGCTTTAAAAATTTTTTCCTTGGTGGTATCAGATATCCCACCGTAATTATTAAAAACCTTGGATACAGTTGATATATTTACTTCTGCCAACTTGGCTACGTCTTTTATTGTTATCATCAAAACCTCCTGATACGAATTCTTCATTCGAAATCCGTATTATACAATTATTGTACAAGTCACTATGAATTTGTCAATAAATATTGCTGAAAATTCGCTTGACTTGGTTATCCAACATGATATAATTCACCAAGAAAACGTTTTCCATGAAAGGTGTGCGAGATACAAATGTATTTTGTCAAAAATAATGAGAATAATTTGGTGCTTGAAATTTTGAAAACAGGTGATATCCGCAAGCTAAATGCAGGTAATATCATGATTAATCAGTTAATAAGCACCAGTTTAGAGCCCATGGCGTACAACATATATTTGCGCATAAAAAGGGAAAATGGCAATGTGATAAAGTATTTCCCCTTGATTGGCAGATTTGCCAAAGGCTTTGCTGTAGTAGATAACCAGGTGATATATCACGGGCAAGCCGATGATGTGGAATACACTGTACATCTTAGCTTGGCAGATTCTGCCTGGTTTTACGATGTAACTTTGCAAAACCATGGCACACCCAAAACAGTAGACCTTATTTATACCCAGGACGTTGGGCTTGCAGGCGAAGGGCATGTAACCAATAACGAGGCATATAACTCCCAGTATATCGACCACAAGGCATTTAAAACGCCGGAAGGCTATGTGATTTGTTCCAGGCAAAACCAAGCGCAAGCGGGTGGCTTTCCGTTTTTGCAGCAGGGCAGCCTGGGGCGTTGTGACAGTTTTTCTGTTGACGGATTCCCATTCTTCGGGTTGGAATATAAATTTGACAATAAAATTGGCGACTTAAGCCGTGACAAGCTAAACAACCGCCTTTACCAATATGACTTTGCATATTCCGCGCTTCAAAGCGAGGATATAAACCTTACGGATAAAGCACAGTTTACATTCTATGGGTTATTCAAGCCTAATTTACCTGCAAGAATAATTGAGCCTGTACCCGCGCAAGAAATAAGGCAAATGCATAGCAAACTTACCTTTAACGCACCTTCTTCATATGAAAAATTCCCTGTAAAAATTGACCTTACCAATACAATATCGTCTCAACCTCTTTCCAAGGAAGATATAGACAATTTGTACCCTAACCGCTCTAACGAGGAATTTGAAGCGGACAATCTCCTAAGCTTTTTTGCTGAAACGGGAGAGCACATTGTTCTCATGGAAAAAGAACGTCATGTAGAACGTGTTCACGGGCATATTATCATTAGCTTTACAGATTCGCCGCTTGGTACTATGACATCTACAAATTGGATTTACGGCGTATTTGCGTCTCATGTGGCTTTGGGTAATACTAGTTTTAATAAATTGGATACCAATTGCCGCAATGGGTTAAATGTTTCCAAGGCTTCCGGGCAGCGGTTAATGGTTAAACAAGGTGGTGCCTACAAATTGCTAACCATGCCTGCGGTGTACGAAATGGGCTTTAACTACGCAAAATGGTTGTACAAACTGGACGGTGATATTATCGAGGTCAGGTCGTATATCGGCGCAATCGCAAAAGTGCTAAAGCTTGAGGTGTTATCGCATAAAGGCATTGCGTATGATTTCCTTTTATATGATGTGCTTGCCCCCGGGGTTAGAGTAGCAAATGAAAACGGCGTCATTCGCGCAACGTACGAAGAAAACACCATGACAGCCAACGCATATCCAAACCTAGCCTTTGAAATAAGCCTTGACGCGCCTTGCAAAATTTTTAATGATAGCTGTTTCTATCCCAAAGCTGGAACGCAGGGCGAAAATGTATTGGCATTTGAAATACCAGCTTGCGCAAAATTTACACTTAAAACACAAGCAACTTTAGATGAAACGATGGAGACAGCCGACATAGCTTTCGCAGAAGAAAAGGAGTTTTACAGAAGCAAACTATCCGCAGGCATTTTGGATTTTAACTTACATTTGCCCGGAGATGATAACGCAGTATCAAAATTCAACCATTTGGCATTATGGTTTAGCCACAATGCGAGGGTACACTACGCCTCGCCTCATGGGTTAGAGCAGTACACCGGTGCGGCATGGGGTACAAGAGATGTATGCCAGGGTCCGTTTGAGTACTTCCTGATTACACAAAATTTTGACGTATGCCGCAAAATACTTGAAACGGTGTATCGTCATCAATATTTGGAAAACGGAAACTGGCCGCAATGGTTTATGTTTGACGAATACCGTACTATTCAACACCATGAAAGCCACGGCGATATTATTGTATGGCCGCTAAAAGCCCTTGCCTCATATTTAACTGCCACAGGGGATTACAGTGTATTAGATGTACAAATTCCGTACACACATATAAACGGCTACAATTTTACCACGGAAACAGAATCTTTAATCGCCCATGTAAAGCGGCAAATAAAGGCTATTGAACAAGATTTTATCAGAGGGACATTCCTGTCATGTTATGGCGGCGGCGACTGGGACGATACTTTGCAGCCTGCCAACCAGGAACTTGCCAAAAGTATGGTAAGCGGCTGGACGATTCCGCTCACTTATCAAACTTTTAGGGAATTTGCCGAAGCGATACAGGGGTATGACAAAGATTTTGCCGAGAAACTAATAGCACTTACAGATAATATCAAAACAGACTACAACAGCTACTTTATTAAAGACGAAGTTACCGCAGGTTTTCTACTATTCGAAGATGGCGAAACCCAATGCCTGCTTCACCCTTCCGACCACAAAACAGGCATAAACTATCGCCTACTGCCCATGATAAGAGGCATGATTAGTGAAATGTTTACGCCGCAGCAAGCCGACAAACATTTCGAATTAATAAAAGAACACCTGTATCACCCGGACGGTGTACGCCTGATGAACACCACCGTTACCTATAGAGGCGGCGAAAACCGCTACTTTATGCGGGCAGAAACAGCGGCGGCTTTTGCAAGAGAAGTGTGCTTGCTTTACGTACACGCGCATATCCGGTTTATTGAAGCCATGGCCAAACTTGGCAATGCGGATGAAGTATGGCAGGGGCTTCTTAAAATGAACCCGATTAAGCTTGAAGAAGTAGTTGCCAATGCCGCGCGCCGTCAAAGCAATGTATACTTTACCAGCAGTGAAGCCGCATTCGAAAACCGCTACGATGCAATGGAAAACTTCCATAAAATTAAAAGCGGGGAAATTGCGGTGAAAGGCGGCTGGCGTCTGTATTCCAGTGGGCCTGGCATATACTTGCATCAGTTGATATCAAAAATGCTGGGGCTTCGTATTGAGCAAGGTAATGTGGTTCTCGACCCGGTAATGGCAAAATCATTGGACGGGCTGGTTTTTAGCTATAAGATTTTGGGCAAGCCCGTAAAAATTAAATACTATGTGGTGGATGGCAAAACGGTTTCAAAAGTCTTAGTTGATGGGCAAGATATGAAATTCACGCTAACCAACGAACCTTATCGCAATGGTGGGGCAATGTTCCCTGCGGAAATTGTGAAGGAAAATAGTATTATTGAAGTCTATTGCTAGGGGGAAACAGTGATGAAAAACGCACAAGAACTGGTTAACAATGAACTAAAAGGTTGTTTCGATTTTTTCTGGCGCGAGGCAAACACAGATAAAAACAGCCCCGGTTATGGGCAAATTTTGGACAAAAACAAAAAAGGAAGCGAACTGGTGTCTAGTATCGCTTCCGTAGGCTTTGGGCTTGTTGCCATTGTAATAGGCGCGGAAAGGGGCTTTGTTTCAAAGCAAGAGGCACTGGAGCGCGCAAAAGGGACGCTTTTGACGTTTTTGCGTGAAACAGAACAAGCCCATGGTTTCTTCTATCACTTTTTAGATATGAGAACCTCCAAGAGGTATGGCGAATACCACGATTGCGCATCTATAATTGATACATCCATTTTTTTGAACGGTGCGTTAACCGCAGCAGAATATTTTAAAGGCGAGGTTGCGGAACTTTTTGAAGAGATTTATGCAAGGGTGAATTGGCAAAAATACTACGACGAAAAAAATAACCTATTTTACATGGGCTACCATGAAGATACAGGTGGCTTTGGTGCATGGGATATGTATGCGGAACAGTTGATGCAGTATATTTTAGGCGTTGCATCGCCAACATTCCCCGTGCCGCCTAAAATTTACGATGGCTTCCGCCGTGACTTGGGCGAATATGGCGGCTATAGCTTTTATAACTCCCCGGCAGGGTCGCTTTTTACACACCAGTTTTCTCACGCTTGGTATGACTTTAGGGGCGTTGTAGATAAGAATGGTATAAACTGGTTTGATAATTCTGTAAAAGCTACATTGGCGGCAAGACAGTATTCCATAAACAATCCAAAAGGGTTCAAGACTTTTGGCAAAAACGCATGGGGCTTGACCGCCTGCGAAGGGCCGGAAGGGTATCGTGGATATGGAACGCCACCGTTCCACCCGAATTGCAAAGATGGCAACGACGGAACTGTTCCGCCATGCGGCGCAATAGGCTCGATTATTTTTACCCCAGAGCCTGTGCTTGACGCGATGGCGCACTATGCCACAATACCAGGGCTTGCTGACAAGTATGGCTTTAACGATGCCTATAACCAAGACGTAAACTGGGTATGTGATTTTTGCATTGGTATAGATAAGGGTATTAGTGTTATTATGCTGGAAAATTACCTGAGCGGAATGGTTCAGGAATTGTATATGCAAAATGGGTATGTGAAAAAGGCTACGGAGTTACTTGGTTGGGTTAAGGGGTAGTAAGTATAAGTAGTAGGGGAATTGTGAACGTAAACTCTAGCACATGATATGGTTTTTTATAAAACCGCTATAAAATATGCACTTTCCCAAAGAATAAAAATGCCAAATGCAAGGTTGACAACCTTTAACATTTGGCATTTTTCTATTTGCAAAACTTTAACCCAACCCCAAAGCTGCAAGCCTTTCCCTCAAAAAGTCTGCTGCCATGCGGATATCTGCTTCTGGTGTATCCCCAACTTCCCGCTCAATGGTAAGGAAGCCGTTAAACCCAATTGCATCCAGGGCGCGCAAGTAGTCATCCCATTTAACGCCGCCTTTGCCTAAGGGTACTTCTTCCCAAGTGACCGGGTTGGCCGTTAGCTGAATGCCGTCTTTTGCGTGAGTGTGTACAATGTATTTGCCCAGAGTATGCACACCTTTTACCGGGTCATCTGCTACAACCATAACCAAGTTTGCGGGGTCGTAGTTAACGCGTACGCCGCCCGCGCCAAGGCTGTCCAAGAACTCCAGCAAAACCTGTGCCGTTTCCGGCCCGGTTTCTACCGCGAAAGCCGAACCGATGGAGTCTGCATATAGTGCAAGCTCGCGGCAGGCTTTGCGCATAACTTCTTTTTTTGCGTTTTCTTCCGTTGGTACTACGCCGATATGAGTGGTTACCACGTCGCACTCCAGCCATTTTGCAACATCCATTATGCGCTTAGAGCGTTCTACTCTGTCTTTGTTTTCTGTTTCATCTTCAAAACCGTGGCCGCCAAGGTCTCCGCAAATTGCAGAGAAAACCATGCCGTGGCTTTTTACAAGGTCAAGCCATTCCTTTGCCAAAGCTGGTGTCATATTTTCCGGTGCCAAATCTCCAAACGAGGCATAGGCCTGTACGCCTTTTGCCCCAACGCTTGCCGCCATAGGTACTGTTTTTTTGAGCGGGCTGTCCAAGCCCCGCTGCGCTCCTTGATGGTCTTGAGGTACCCTAAGTGCAGGGTCGCTTAAAAAACTTTCCAGCATTGCGCCTATTTTCATAGCCATGTGAATTTTCCTTTCATAATATAACAAGCCGCGGGCGGCAGGTTGCCGCCCCTACAAGGGCTACAATATGTTTTCGTAGGGGAGGCAATCTGCCTCCCGCGAATTACGAATTTGCAAAGTTTAATGACATTAAGTTTGAATATCTTCCTATTATAATGTAACTTCCTTATGCTGCTCCGAAGAATCATAAATCGCCTGCATCAGCTGCGCGGTAACAATGTTAGTATCAATGTGCGACGCCAATTTTTCGCCTGTTTTTATACAGCGCACAAATGCGTCAATTTCATTTTGGAAATGGTCGCGTGTTTCAATTTCCGGCGTAATTTCTTCCAAGTCGGATGTATACAATGTAAAGTTAGAGCCGTAATTTAGGCGGATGCCTGCCTTGTCGCCGATAAAGTCGATATACATTTCGCCAACGCCAATATTTTCTGCCCATGCGCCGTTCATTGTAATCGTTGGGCCTTGGGTACGTATCATTGCGGTAATGGAATCATCGACATCATAGACACCATCGTAATTTGGCGGGCCGGCCCACATATCTTTGTATTTGTAGCTTTTCATGTCTACGCCAAGTTTGCTGAAAGCTTCGGCAGAAACCGTGTTTATTTTAGGGTCGCCGCAGCAGTACATGACGATATCCAGAAAATGCACGCCCCAGTCGATTAGCGCACCACCGCCTGCGATTGCTTTGGTTGTAAATGCGCCGCCAAGGCCGGGAATAGAACGATGCGCACGGAAGCTTATATATACACGATATACATCTC
>Ga0123355_10000626_pt1 | contig 47835 bp, 44 predicted proteins | sample TergutEmb28metaG_3_FD_89872 | JGI IMG/M metagenome (GOLD analysis project Ga0123355, IMG submission 89872) | Embiratermes neotenicus P1 segment gut microbial communities from Petit-Saut dam, French Guiana - Emb289 P1 | ecosystem: Host-associated > Arthropoda: Insects > Digestive system > Gut ...
AGGGGAGGATATACGGTTTAAGAATCCATTTGCCCAAATTCTTAGGCGAAGGAGACCGAGGCTCCGTAGCCGTGTTCCTTGGGCGGGATTCTTAAACCGTATATCCTCCCCTGCCGGAGCTTTGGGCGGGAATGCTCATCTCATGCGCGGCGGGGGGTAGCCCATTTCGTTTCATACTATAGTCCACAGTGATTTTTGCATTATAGCCGTCCTCCTTGTTCAATAGACTAGAGCAGAGAGGCTAAAGATATGAACGGAAAGGACATAAAGGCCACACTGGGGAAAAATATCAAGTTTTTCAGGTTCCGGATGGAATATTCACAAGCGGATCTTGCGGAGAAGGTCGATATATCCATTACGTTTCTCAGCAATATTGAAAGGGGCTTGAAATTTCCCAAGCCGGAGATACTGTCCCGGCTTGCGGTCTCCCTTGAAGTGGAAGTGTACGAGCTTTTCAGGACGCAAATTGTCCCCGAAAACTCAAGGGATTTGGTAAACCGGCTTGCTGAAGATGTCAGCAAAAACGTCAATATGACATTGCACAGGGTCTTTAAGCAATACATGGAATGACGCGGGGTGATTCATACCGCCTGAATAGGGTATAATGGGCGCAGAAACAGAGGAGCAATGGAGGTTTTATGACGTTGAGCCAAACTCTGGAAAAGCTGCATGGTATCGACCGGGAAAGCCGCCATCTGGAAAAAGCGCTAGCGGTACTTCGCTGGGATCAGGAAACCTATCTTCCCGAAAAAGGCGTACAGGAGCGGTCTGAGCAGTTGGCCCTGCTTGAAGGCATTGCCCACCAGCGGCTAACCTCGCCGGAAACCGGGCGGCTGCTTTCGGAGCTGGGCTGTACGCGGGAAAACCCCGGCGGGGACGAGGCGCTTCCCGCGCTGGAACGGGATTTCCTGAAAAACCTTCGCCGCAATTACGACCGGGCAGTTATGCTTCCCGGAGATTTCGTTTCCGAGGCCGCCCGTGCCGAAGGGCTTTCTCAGGCGGCGTGGGTAAACGCCCGGCGGGACAACGATTTCTCCGTTTTTTTGCCCCACCTTGTAAAAATGCTCGATTTCGCCCGGCAAAAGGCGGTGTACTGGGGCTGGCAGGACAACCCCTACGACGGCCTTCTTGACATATACGAGCCGGGTATGGGGGCGGATGCCATTGCCGCGGTCTTTACTCCCCTAAGCCAGCGGCTTTCGGCGCTGTTGGAAAAAATCGCCTCCCGGCCAAAGCCGGATAATTCTTTTCTGGCCCAGCATTTTGATCTGGAAGGCCAAGCCTGCTTCAGCCATGATATGCTAAAGCGTCTTGGTTTTGACACACTCCGGGGCCGCTTGGACGTTTCGGCCCATCCCTTTACGACAATTCTTGGCTCCGATGATGTACGCATCACCACCCGCTATATGCCCCGGCAGGTTCTGTCGAGCATTTTCGCTACTATCCACGAGGCGGGCCACGCCTTTTACGAGATGGATTTTCCGCAAGAGATTCGCGGCACGTGTCTGGCTGACGGGGCTTCAATGGGCATTCACGAGTCCCAGTCCCGGCTTTGGGAAAATGTTATTGGCCGTTCAAGGCATTTTTGGGAAGGGATGTTTCCCGCGCTAAGTTCGTACTTCCCCGCCGCCCTGACCGGTATTACCGTAGACGATTTTTACCGGGCGATAAATCTGGCCGGGCCATCGCTTATCCGCATCGAGGCTGATGAAGTAAGTTACAGCCTTCATGTCGTCCTTCGCTTCGAGCTTGAACGGGACTTGCTTTCCGGCAGGCTCGACCCGGCGCGGCTTCCCGATGCATGGCGAAAAAAGATGAAAGACCTCGTGGGAGTGGAACCGGAAACGGATTCTCAGGGGGCGCTACAGGACGTGCATTGGTCAATGGGCGCTTTCGGCTATTTCCCCAGTTACGCGCTGGGGAACCTTTACGGGCTAGAGTTCTGGGGGAAACTCAAGGCGGACATACCCGCTGTGGACGACTTGATAGCGGCGGGCAATTTCGCCCCCATCCGGCACTGGCTGCGTGATACGATTTATGTCTGGGGCCGCCGCCTTGACCCCCCGGCCCTGCTTAAAGCCGTTACCGGAAAAACGCTGTCGCCGGAACCGTTTCTCGCCTACATCGACGCCAAGTACACGGATATTTACAGCCTTTAGGCCCCCGCCCTTGCAAGACATTCTTTGCACTTGCGCTATTATGCCCCATTCGTGATATAATACACACATGGTACGGCTCCGTGTGGCTCTTTCAAAGTTCGAAAACTCCCCGGCGAAAGGGCCGCTTGTCGCGGACAGAAAAGCTCTGATGGAATTCCATATCCGCAGGGAAGTGCGGGAAGAGTACGGCCTTGAAGGGGAAATTTTCGCCCTTACCGGGAACGTCATTCTTGCGGATATGCGGCAGGTACGGATGCTGTCCCAGCGCCTTAACGCCGGCCTTGATCCGGCAAAGGACACCGGGGCTTTTGTCAGTCCGGCAAAGTTTAACGCAATGGGCCTTATCGACGAAATCCTTCATTATATGCTGGCCCTGTACCGGGAGCAGGTACAGCCGGACGTTTTCCAGACAGCCCTGTCCCGCCTTGAAACAACGCTTGGGGACAGCAAAACCGGGGCGCTCTTGGAAAGCTTCTGCGGTGAATTCCCGCCCAGACAGGTATATTCGGGGGAAGCAAGCGTTTCCGCTTACCTTGAAGGAAATAGCGGCGGGGAAAGCTGCCGTTGCCTGTCCCTTGAAGAACTGCTTCTTCTGGCCTTGGCGAACCTGAACCCGGCGTTTAGGCCCTTCCTCTTTATGTTTGACGATTCTGATCTAGCAAAGAAAACCGCCTACCCCGGCGCTATTGACGAACTCAAAGCCCACTTCGCCGCCCTTCCGCCCTTCGGCCCCGACCGTATGAACCTTTGGGACTTACTCCGGGCTCCGGCAATGGCCAGCCCGGATTCCCTTGCCGGGCAGCTTGAATTTATGCAGAAACAATGGGGCCTTGTCTTGGGCAAGTTCACGGGCAGGCTGCTTACAGGTTTGGACATCATCAAGGAGGAAGAAAAACCCTCTTTCTCCGGCCCCGGCCCGTCCCATGTTCTGGATTTCAGCGCTTTCGGGAACGAGTACGAGCGCTTTACCCCCGATCAGGAATGGATGCCCAGTACCATCCTTATGGCAAAGTGTACCCTTGTCTGGCTGTTCCAGCTTTCGCAGAAATACGGCAGGGAAATCAGCCGGCTGGACGAGGTTCCCGACGAGGAATTGGACGAACTAGCCCGCCGGGGCTTTACCGGCCTGTGGCTTATCGGCCTTTGGGAACGGAGCCGGGCCAGCAAAACCATCAAGCAGTGGACAGGCAACCCGGAAGCGGCGGCATCGGCGTACAGCCTTTACGACTACGACATTTCCGGGGCGCTGGGCGGCTGGGGGGCGCTGTCCAACCTGCGCTCCCGCTGTATGCACCGGGGCATACGCCTGGGATCAGACATGGTTCCCAACCATACCGGCATTGACAGCCGCTGGATCGCCGAACACCCGGAGCGCTTCTTGCAGCTCCCCTATCCTCCCTTCCCAAGCTACAATTACAGTTGCGAAAACCTTTCGGGCCGGGACGGCATAACCGTTCAAATCGAGGATCATTATTTCAGCCGCAGCGACGCGGCGGTAGTCTTTAAGCGGATCGACAACCGCACAGGAGAGACCCGCTACATTTACCACGGCAACGACGGCACATCCATGCCTTGGAACGACACAGCCCAGATCGACTTCCTTAACAGCGAGGCAAGAGAAGCTGTGATTCGCACGATTATCGGGGTGTGCCAGCAGTTTCCCATTGTGCGCTTCGATGCCGCCATGACCTTGGCGAAACGGCACATACAACGGCTCTGGTATCCAGCGCCGGGACAGGGCGGCGACATCGCAAGCCGGGCCGAACACGCCATCAGTACCGAAGAGTTCAACCGCCGCATTCCCGAAGAGTTCTGGCGCGAAGTCGTTGACCGCTGTGCTGTCGAGGCCCCTCACACCCTCCTTCTTGCCGAGGCCTTCTGGATGATGGAAGGCTACTTTGTCCGCACCCTTGGTATGCACCGTGTGTACAACTCGGCCTTTATGAATATGCTAAAGAACGAGGAAAACGGCAAATACCGGGCCACGATTAAAAACACGCTGGAATTCGACCCCGAAATCTTAAAGCGCTTTGTCAATTTTATGAACAACCCCGATGAAGAAACGGCGGTGGCCCAGTTCGGCAAAGGGGACAAATACTTTGGCATCTGTACGCTCCTTGTAACCATGCCCGGACTTCCCATGTTCGGCCACGGTCAGATAGAAGGCTTTGAAGAAAAGTACGGCATGGAATATTCAAGGGCCTACCGGGACGAAACGCCCGATGGATACATGGTAGACCGCCACGAGCGGGAAATCTTTCCCTTGATGAAAAGGCGGCACGTCTTTTCCGGCAGCGCGGATTTCTGCCTTTACGATTTTCATACCTCTGACGGCAAAGTCAACGAGAATGTCTTTGCGTACTCTAACCGGGCCGGGGATGAGCGCTCTCTTGTCTTTTACAACAACAGTTACTTTCAGACCGCAGGCTGGATACGCCGGGGAGCGGCGGCGATTAAGCGGAAAGACGGAACCTCACGGCAGGATTCCTTGTGCGAGGCTTTGGGGCTTCACGGGGAACCCCGGTTTTTTACGGTTTTCCGGGAACAGCGCTCTGGCCTGTGGTACATACGCTCCTCCAAGGAAGTCGCCGAGCGTGGTCTTTTCGCCACCCTGAACGGCTACGAGGCTCAGGTGTTTCTGGATATTCAGGAAAAGGAAGACCCGGCGCAGGCTCAGCCGGATAGCTGGGAAAGCCGCTGGTCGCTGCTTAACCACGAGCTGGGCGGGCGGGGAGTGCGGAACCTTGAAGAAGCGGCGCGGGACATTCTTCTTGGCGAACTTTACGCCCCCTTTAGGGAAATACTTTCGCCCCGCCGCATGAGGGCGCTGGCTGGCTTTTTTAGCGCCGACATAGACGAAAACGGCTCCGCTCCCCCCTCTCCGCTCCCGGCCCCCGGTGAATTTATCGAGTCTTTCCGGGAGCCTGTCAACGCCTTCATCGCCGCCGTAGAAAAATATCTGGACGGCGGGGGCGGCAAGTACCTGCCGTGGGAAAACGGCGGGGCAAAGGGCCAGACGGAACTGGCGGCTGACGCATGGGGCGAGTGGGCTTCCTACCTTGAAAACCTTATCATGAATCCCTTTAAGGACATCGCCGCTCAGCCCGCGCTTGCTTTCATGGCTTTGGGGTACAATACCCTGACCCTGCTAAGATCGATGGCGGCTGGGAAGGATGCGGCGGCGGGCAAGGACGCTGCGGCCTTGGCTGTTCACTGGCAGCTCGACCGCCTTACACGGGAATGTTGGGAGGCCGCCGGAATTCCCTGCGGCGAAGGACAGCGGGCCGTGGATATAGCCCTTGCCGTTCTGGCCCGTGCGAACCCGCAAAGAAATCCCGGCTCTGCGGACGGCTTTCATGCCGGGGCCGCCACGCCAGCCAGCCTTGCCGCGGCGATTGTTCTTGAAAACTACGGCGAACCTGACTTTAGGAAGGTTCTTGGAGTAAACCGCTTTGACAACGTAACGTGGTTCAACAAAGAAGCCTTTGACGAATGTTTGCATTTGGCGCCTTTTTTCCTTTCTCTGGAACCTTCCGTAAAGGAACACGTTGAAACCATTGCGGCTGTGGCGGAAGCGTTCCGTCAGGCACAGGAGGCTTCCGGATACCGGCTGGACAAACTCCCCGCGGCGTTGACCGGAGCCGGATCGCCTGTTGCGGCAGGGGAAAAGGAATGACGCATTATGGATTCCACAAAGGGCATTGCCGGAATTTGTTCTTCCCTTTGCGCCGGGGGATATTCGGTTACGTTTCACGGCTTTAGCGCCGTTGACAGGTACTTGGGACTGCCAGCGCTTCCCTTTCTCTGGGCCCAGACCAATGCCGACATCGCTGTGCTGGCCCGGTTTGTCGAAAACCTGCGCTTCCCCGGCGTGGAAATTGCCGATGCTGCCGTAGACACCTGCGAGGGAACCTTCTATTTCCGCTGTCTGGACTCCGCCGAGCCCGCCGTTTTTCCCCTGCTTTCCCTTTCCTGCGATTGGCAAACGATGCGTTTTCAAGACCCTTTGGGGGTTTACCCGGTGCTTAGGGGGCTTCGGGGCGGCCCGGAAATTCTTTTGGAAGAAGGCGGCGATGCCTCCGTCCGTGCCATCATGGACGCTTCCCTAATGCTGGCCCGCTACAATTTTTCCGCGCCCGCCACTGCCACGCCAAGCGGCCCACACGGACAACTGCCCGCGCCGGAGCTTCAACGGGCTTTCCTTAGCTGTCTTTTGGCGTCTGCCCGGCCTGACAAGGGCTTTGAGTTCCTTAAACGCTCCGGGCTTCTTGCCGGGCTTTGGCCTGAACTTGCCTGTTTGGATGATGTGGATCATTCCAAGGAATTCCACCCTGAAGGAAACGTGTGGAACCACACCTTGGAGACCTTTCGTTACCGGAAAGCCTCTGGCGGCGGCACATTCGACCTGCGCCTTTCCTTGGGGCTTCTTCTTCACGATGCGGGAAAGCCCATTTCAGCCTCGTCCGCAGGCCACCGTTTTGATGGCCACGCGGAACTGGGCGCAAGGGCGGCGGCGCGCTTCCTTGAACGCCTTGAATTCGAGCCCTCTTTAATCCGGGATGTTTTTTACCTTGTGAAAAACCACATGCTCCCCGCCGCCCTGAAACGGCTGCCCCTGACAAAAACTGCCGAGATCATGGCTTCCCCCCTGTTTCCCACCCTGATGGAATTGTACCGCTGCGATGAGTCCTCGTCTTTCAAGGGTCTGGACAGCTATTACGAAAACAGCGCGGCGTATCAGACCTACCTTAAAAACGTGAAGAACCCTTATCGCTACGCAGACGGGAAAAAGGTGGGAAAGCGCCCCCGCCGCGCGTGAGCGCCCCGCTGTCGGCTCGTCCAGAATCAGCACTTGCGGGTCGCCAATCATCGCCTGCGCAAGCCTCACCCGCTGTTTGTATCCTATGGAAAACGAAAAGCCAGCACATAACACACGATTGTTTGGGCTGATTTATATTCTATTTATCCCTAAAATAAACATTATATTATTTTCAATTTTTTCCATAATTGTTCTGTCTATTTTTGATATTTTTTCTATAAGTCTTGCGCGATCCACTGCTTTTACTTGTGATAATATTATAACAGAGTTTTTATTTAATTTTGATTCCTTTTTGGTTATTATAATATTTCCGGGAGCGTCAGCCAGTATCATGTTTGTTGATAATGGTAGAATGATTGTGGTTTTTATTTGACTTTTATTGAAAAAATCGTTTTGCAATATTACTACAGGACGCCTAAAGCCAGAGCCACTGCCAAAAGGGACTCCTAAGTCTACCCACCACAATTCACCACGTATCATTTTTTGTTAAATTCCTTAATGATTCAAGCCCAATTTCTAAATCCCTATCAAATTCACTTTGGTCAATTTTTGAATATACATCATTTAGTTTTTGGGTTATCATTTCCCCATTATGCCTTGCAATATATTCTTCAAGAGCAATAACATATAGCCGGCTGCGAGGAATTCCCATATAATGAGCTGTTTTTTCCGCTTTTTCAAATAAAGTGTTTGATATTGAAATTGCTGTTTTCATATTAATAGGTATAACACCGGTATAATTTTTTGTCTATATATTTTATAATTCTAGCGTATGATTTTTTATACATTTTTTTAATTCTCTTCTATTTCTTCAGCCCGAATGTCGCATAACGTGCGGTATGCGACATATTTTGTAGTTTTCAATTTCCTGAAATATGGTGAGTTATTAAGAATATATCCTTATCTTAAAAGAGGTTAATTTTGTTTTGAGCTGTCCTATAAAAATCACGGAAATCAATTTTGTGAATAAATATACAACAAGTTCTAATTGTGGTTGAAAAACCCAATGAATTTTGCATTATTTGGGGAAAAAGCCATCTAAGCACCTGTCCCATGCCTTCTATATTAAGCTGTTATGCATAAAATTATTCACAAAATTGATTTCCGTGTATAAAAATGAATACTGCTTGACATCATCAAAAAAACAATGTAAAATTGTTTCTGTTTGGAGGAATTATGCCTAATTTATTCACAACACTACAATATATTAAAACGACAGTTGATGCTGGATTATCCATATGGGATAGCCTAATGAATTTAATGTCTAATGTAATTAGTACAAAAGCAATTAAAGAAGTATCAGCAGAAGTTTTTTGTAATGAATTCGAAGATTATTATGGGATAAATATACCACTTCACCCTATGAATACTATCATTACAAAGATGAAAGATAAATCATTAATAGATAATAAATACGGGAAATATACAATAAATTTTTCTGCAATTTCTGATATCGATATAAAAATTTTTAATCAGGATAAATTTGGAAATGTTCTTTCGGAAATGAAATCATTCGTTAAAAATAATTTTGATATAGATAAAAACGAAAACGAAATCGAGAATATATTTATAGGGTATATAAATGCTTATGACAAGGATATTCTTTATGCCATAGAAACAAATTCTATGCTTCCTACTGGAGATAACACAACTCGCTCTATCTATCTTGCAAGTTCTTTTATTGAGTTTATTGCAAATAGCAAGCCAAAATTACTGGAAATAATTGAAGATATCATTCTTGCAAATATTCATTTACATTCAGTATTTTTTATTGATAAAAACCGTAAAATAAAATTAAATAGGGTTTTTGTATATTTAGATACGCGTTTTATACTTAGATTAACAGGGATTGAAGGAATCTTTAGACAAGAAGAGTATAAAAATTTACTTGAAATACTTAGGCGTAATAACTGTAATCTACGCATTTTTGATGTTCATTATAAAGAAGTTGTGAGTATTTTAAATGATTGCAAGAAATGGCTCGAAGATAAAGAAAATTACGATCCCAAAATAGCCAGCAGAGCATTAAGATATTTTGTCGAAAACAATTACAAAGTCTCAGATGTTATTAAATGTGAAGCAGAAATTGATAATGTTATTAAAAATTATAAAATTGGTATAGATGTTCACAATTACGAGGAAGAGGAATTAAACCAATATAATATTGATGAGAATCGTTTACGTGAAATTATTATTGATATTTATAACGAAAACTCATTTTATTCTGATAATTATATAAAAGAATCAGCAATATGGAATGATATTAAAGCAATTTCAGCCATTTATAGAAAAAGAAAAGGATTTATTGCAAATGATTTACAGAATGTAAGAGCCGTTTTTGTTACCAATAATTACTCATTAGCTCGTGCTGTAAGAAAATACAATCTTGAAAATGGAAAAACAGAAAAATATAATGAGTGCTTAACAGATACTTATTGGGGAACTGCAATATGGCTAAACACAGCATATAGTGAAAATACTTATTTTGCAAGAAAATTACTGGCTGATTGTATTTCTTTAACAGAGCTAAATCCAAAGCTAAAAGATAAATACTTAAAAACAATAAAAGAAAAAAACGACAATGGAGAAATTGTGGAAAATGAATATTATATGCTCCGAGAATATCCTGGGGCTATAAGATATTTGCAGAACAAAACATTAAATGATGACAATGAATATGTTGATAGCTTGCCTGAAGAGATATTGTCACATTTCAGAGCTGAAGCAACAAAACCACTTGAGGAGATTATAAAAAATGAGCAAGTTAAGATAAAGAATCAAGAAGATGAAATCTTAGATCATAAAAAGAGAGTCGAAAACCAACGAAAGCAAATAGAACTTTCGGCAAGGCGATTTGCAAAGTTTTCGCTTTTTATATTAGCTGTTGCTATGAATGTACCATCAATAGTATTAATGACACAAGATTTAATACCAAACAATTCTATTTTATGGGGTATTAGAATACTAGGTGCCTTTTTCGGAGTATTTTTTTCAATAAATGGATTTAAAGAATTGTCTTTATTTAAGAGGCTATTCAAATACAAAAGGAAAACTTTATTGAGAAAATGGTCGATGTAGCTATATGAATAAAAAATTGTAAATAACCGCAAATACGATCGCATAACACGATTAACGCTTCGGCGGCTACGGGGTTCGGTTAGCCTCACAAACGTCGCCAATCTTAAACGTTTACTGCAAAAAACTGTCCATCCAACGCTTTCGTTGTTCGAACCAGCCAATCAAAAATTCCACTTGTACCATGAATGATAATTGAAAAAGATTGGGATTAGTCCACCGTACTCTTTTGTCTGGCCAACGCATAAAGTTGTGCTCAAAACAGGCTTGATATGCATCTGCCAGACACCTGATCTCTCCTATCATTGTTTGCACTTCACGGTTTCGTATTTCGCTCCAGCGTATACTAACCTTTTCTCTAAACCAGCCAGTGTCCATAAGGAGCCTGAAAAACCTATTTTGTGTTGTAGCCCAAACTCCTTGGGGTGAGGGGCCGTGGGAATCCTGTAACCTGCTGCTGCCGCTGGAAAGATCAAAATCCCAAAGAGGGCCGGCAAACAGTTTAGGATTTCCGTTTATTTGCCTAACCTGAAAAAACAAGCTAGAAAAACCAACATCACGGTTTTTGAAAAGTTCCTGCACAAGGTAAAAATCGACAAACGAGGGGATGTCTATAAGCGCAGACATTTCTTCACGGTTCCCTCTCATTAACGCACGATCAACTTCGTGAACAAACTCATTGACAAATTGATTTCCGCCATTCCTGCGAATACTGCCGCCCGGAAACCTGATTTCAAAGGGTATAGAATTATTCAGCAAAAAGTATACATCACCTCGAAGCCCTGGGTTTTCGGAAGGTACGCGGTGGCACCATTCCAGAAAATACTCGCTTAAAGCTGGGGTAGTGTTGGAAACAAGACCAAGCCGCCCCGCCTCCATTTGGTCACTGAGCATATACACGCCACGATATTCCCCATCCATAAATAAATGCACAAAATGCCGAGCAGGTGAAAAATCCATGCCGCTCAGCAATGATCCCAGAAAATACGCAGAATGATTGCGCATCAATGAGTGATCTACAGCGTTTGCGATCAGCGTCCAATCCCGCACAGTGTAGGTACTGCCGAACATTGAACGCTCTTGACCGGATGGAAATCTGATTCGCAGTGGACGCTTGTTACCCATTGCGTGCCATGACGAGTTGCCCCTGCCGCGCGCTTCAGCGTTTACTTCATCAAACGCAAAGTATTTGTAAGCGCCAACGTTGGACAAAGAAACGGTTGTATGACGCCAATCGTACCTGTGAAGCGCTCCATTTCCACCCCGTTCAAATGGAGCTATGGAAAGGTTCAGGAACGGCAATGTACCGGGCCCATCTTGCGGCCATGACAGACATGGTATTGGGCGTTCATCTATTGGCTGCCAACACGCAATAAATGCTAAGGCAATAACTCCGGTTAAAATGCCGCCCACGATGATTTTCAATCTTTTCATACAAACCACTCCTATTTTCAGCAATTTTTGGAAAAATATGCCACAAAATGTAAACCTGTCAGTGTAAAAAGGCTATTTTCTTAATACACTCTATCTGTGGTTTCTATGTTAGAGACTATCAGATGTTTGCAATAATAACAAGCCAATAGCATTGTTCAACATAGTAACTAACAGGGTGGTTTTATGCGAGGGAAAGAGCTTCGAGCGGTTTTTGGAAAAAATGTAAAAATGTTCCGGAGCCGCCGAAGCTGGTCTCAAGCGGAATTAGCAGAATATGCCAATATCTCCATAAACTTTCTCGGCGATATTGAGCGGGGAAATAAATGGCCGCACCCTGAAACGTTAACAAAACTGGCAGATGCCTTAGAAATAAAGGTTTTTGAGCTTTTTCTTGAAGAAGACGCCACGTTCGACGCAAATACAGAAATTCTGATAAGCCGTTTTGTAAAAGATGTTTCGTTGACCCTAAGCAAATCACTGTCCCTTTCTGTCAACCAGTCCATTGAGTACACTCTTAAGCAATATCAGCTGACGGAAACTCCGTAGGACACGTTGAAGAAAAAGCAAGTTACGCCGATAAACTAAGTAGCGCCACGTCGCAAAGGAGTTGAGAATATGTTTTCAGTCTTACAAAAATTGTACGCCGGGAAAACCGATCCGGGCAAAAAAATCGACAAGATGCTTTCAGAACTGCAAAAACTGTATGCGGCAAGGGGCGCGGTGGATAAGCAGATAACCGGCATGGAAGCGAAGTTTGTCGCCGAGGTCAAGGTCGTCTCCAAACCCGTAGCCCCGGCAGTCAAGAAATCGGCGGCCCCAAAGCCTGCGGCGAAAAAGCCGGCAGCCAAGAAACCCGCCGCCTCAAAGCCTGCGGCGAAAAAACCAGCGGCAAAGAAACCGGCAGTCAAGAAGCCCGCCGCTTCAAAAAAGCCCTCCAAAAACAGCGCCCGGAATAAAAAATAGCGTTTTTTGTTCTTCCGGGGCGTAGTTTGCGAGTTTTGCCATACAAAAATCCAAATTCTTCATAATTTCTTCACATTCGTGGGGTAAAATGGGCCTACGAATGTATCGTTTATAAGGAGAAAACTATGAAGAAAATTTTTACAGCTTTTTTTGCGATGGCCATTTTCGCGGCTGTTGTCCCGGCTGCCTATGCTCAGGCCATTTCCTCGGTTCAGGCAAGGAACATAGCCGTTTCAATGGCGGGGGGCGGCTCCGTAACCAGCCTTGAGATGGTTGCCGATGCCTCTTTGGGCCAGCTATACCGGATTGTTGTTACCAACGGCCCACGGCAGTATCATATGTCCATAAGCGCCGCAAGCGGGGATGTGCTGAGCCTTAACGCCACCGCATTACCCGGCTCCGTTCAGCCTGTTGCGGGCGCTACCCCCAGAGGAAGCGGACACCACGGATACTGGTCGCCCTCGCCCTCGCCCTCGCATCCACACAGAGGATGGAGATCTTCTCCCAGTCCGTACTGGGACAGATAGCGGCAACAACAAACAGGGCCGTTTCGCGGCCCTATGTAAAACACATATTTGGAAAACAAATTAGGAGAAAATACAATGAAGAATATTGTGCCGCTTTTTATTATTGCCGTTTTTGCCTTTGGCCTTTCAGGACAAAGGGCTCACGGGCAAGAGGTAATCTCCACGATCGATGCCGGAAACCTTGCCATTTCCATAGCGGGCGGCGGGACGGTGGTTAGCCTTGATATGGGATCGGTGTACAGGATTGTTGTTGTAAACGGAGCCACACAGTTTAACATTTACATAAATGCCCGGACGGGAGATGTCGTAAGGGTTAGCACCATTCCGTTTTCCGGCATCGTAGACCCTTCGCTTGTACCCGTTACCGGGGTTTTCGGAGCGGAAGACCCGGCGGCTGGTATGCCCAGCGTATCAATGTACACGTTCTTTGTGAATGCGGTTTCCGGTGAATTCCGGTTCCCTCTGATTGGGCTTGTCAACATAGCGATGGACGACCATTCCGGCCTGCACCTTGGCCTTCTTAACCAGAACATGGGCGCTCTCTCGGGCCTGCAGGCGGGGGCCGTCAACGTAATCGGCGGCAATCTGTCCGGGGTGCAGTTCGGGATTGTAAACACAACAATGAGAAGCGCTTATGGCGTACAGTTTGGGGCCATCAACACCGCGGGGGGAGCCATATCGGGCGGGCAGGCCGGAGTTGTGAACATAGCCGCAAACGATCTTAACGGCGGGCAGGCCGGGTTCCTGAACTTCGCCAGAGGCAGTATGTCGGGGCTTCAGTTCGGGCTTATCAATTACGCCGGAACCAATGCCGCCGGTGTGCAACTTGGCTTTATAAATTTCGCGCATAGCGTAGAGGACGGCCTGCCCATAGGGTTCATATCCATAGTCAGGCACGGCGGCTACAGGGCTTTTGAACTTGGCTTTTCGGAATTTTTTCCCCGTATTCTGGGGCTGCGGCTGGGCGTGGAAAGGTTTTACACCACGCTGTCCGTTGCCTCTGACTCTGACACGCATGGAAGGCATTACTCGCAAAACATCGCCGCCGGGTTTGGCCTTGGCACAATTATCCCCATAGCCGGCCCCGTTTTCTTCAACGTGGAATTAAACCATTTTTCCGGCATAACCGCCCGCACTACGGATCAGGCCGCTCTAGGAGGCCGGGGCAGGCACTCGCACCACAGAAACCGGAGGGAGTACCGCATTCCCGTGCAGACAATGAGCCTTACGCCGCATCTGGGCCTTAACGTTGGCAGGGTAAGCCTTGTCGCGGGCCCCTCCCTTACGTGGAGGTGGAATTCCGGCGAGGATAACGCAGAGCCCAATTTCGGTGTTATGCGCCATGACGCAGACAACGGCAGTACCGTTGTCATTGGGGCACGGGCCGGACTTAGGTTCAGGTTTTGATGCGCCGCCGGTTTCCCATTGCTAGAGGGTAATGCGTGTATACTTTTTTGGCGGTAACGCTGGCGGCGGCATTTTCGTTGGCCCTGTTGCATATATGGGGCTTTAGGAAAACAAACCTTTACAAAAAAAACAAGGATTTGTTTTTGTGTGCCGCCATAACTGCCATTTTTGCCGCGTATGTTTTTTCTAGCCTTGGGAATATCAGATCGCCGCAGAGCTTTTTCCACGGCGGCCCGGACGATGCCGTAGTAGCCGATTTTGGCGGCACGCATCAGGTGTGGATGTTCCAGTATATGCTCGGCCCCCGGCACAATCAAAGCTTTACGCTAGAGTTTTCCTTTGACGGCGAATACTGGTCGCGGCCCTTTCACCTTCATGCCGATAACGTGTTTGCGTGGCATTACCTGGAACTTGACCGGGGCGGAGCTAGGTTTGCCCGCATAACGCCCGCGACAGACAGACTGTACATGATGGAAATGGCCTTTCGCGGCAAAGACATGGAACTGATACCCATAACCGTCATTTCCGGCGCGGGAACTGAGCTGTTCGATGAACAAAATCTGGTTCCGGTACGCCCGCTGGATTTTATGCATTCCACGCATTTTGACGAAGTGTACTATCCCAGAGCGGCGTGGGAGTTTATCCACCGTATGGAAGTGGACGAATGGACGCACCCGCCTTTGGGCAAGGTGATTATTTCGTGGGGCATACGCATCTTTGGCATGACTCCTTTCGGCTGGCGGTTTATGGGAGCCGTAGCCGGTATAGCCCTTGTTCCCCTTGTATATTTTTTCGCCCTTGGCCTGTTTAGGGAACGGTTTTGGGCCGGCTTTTCCGCAGTCATTTTTTCCTTTGATTTTATGCACTTTGTTCAGAGCCGCATAGCCACCATTGATGTTTTTGTTGTGTTGTTTATTACGGCAATGTTTTATTTTATGCACAGATACAGCCGTGGCAAATCCCTTGTTCCCCTGCTGCTTTCGGGGATTTTTATGGGACTGGCGGCGGCAACCAAGTGGAGCGGTCTTTTCGGGGCGGCGGGTCTTGCGGTTGTGTTTATCATTATCACCATAAGAAACTACAGGGAACACAGGGAAAGCCCCGTTCCTACGCTTGCGTGGTGCGTTGTTTTTTTCGTGCTGATACCCATCGCAATATACGTGTTAAGTTATGTTCCCCACTACAACACCGGATACCTTTACCACGAAAGGGGCTTTTTTGCCGCCATTTTCAGGCTGCAGGCCGCCATGATCGAATTTCACACCGGGCTGGACGAGTATCATCCCTTTGCCTCCAGATGGTGGGAATGGGTTATAAACACCCGCCCCATCGTGTATTTTTACGGCCCTCTGCCCGGCGGCCTGCGGCAAATCATAGCCTCTTTTGGAAACCCGGCTGTGTGGTGGGGCGGCATACTTGCGGGAGCATACGTTTTTTACCGGGCCGTTAAAATGGATTTTGTACCGGCGTTTTTGGCGATAGGGTATCTGTCTTTGCTGCTTCCTTGGGTGCTGACGGCAAGGGGAACGCAGTTTATCTACTACTACTACCCCAATGTGGTGTTTCTGGTGTTAATGATTGCCTATGCGCTAAAAGAGGCCGGGATTTTAAGCAGGGTAAAACCGGGCAGACACGCGCTTGCGTATACGTTTGCCGCGCTTACGGTGGGGCTGTTCCTGTTGTTCTATCCGGTACTTGCGGGAGTGCCCGCGCCGTGACGCACAAAATCGTGAAGATGTTTATCTCATCTTCCTTCGTGGTGGCGCTGTACTTGAAGCTCCTCCATATTTTTTTAAGGCTGGACGATTTCGCGCGCAGGGCGCTGAAAAGAAAGCCCGTTCTGCATTACCTTGAACTCCATGCCGCCAGTCATTGCAATTTAAACTGTAAGGGCTGCTTTCACTTTTCCAACTTGGTCAAAACAAACGATTTTCCGGACGTAAAGCAGTACGCCCGCGATTTATCAAGGCTGGGCCGCCTTTACGAAAACATAAAAAACATACGCCTGCTTGGAGGGGAGCCCCTGCTTAACCCTGAACTGCCCATGCTTATCCGCCAAACAAGAAAAGCGTTTCCAAGGGCGAACATCCATGTGGTGTCCAACGGCATCCTGTACAAAAAGCTGGAAGGGGAACTGCTGGAAGCCGTTAACGCTTGCGGCGTTACAATACACATCTCGCTGTACAAGCCAATGGCTGGCAGAACAGGAGAGCTAAAACAACATTTCAAGGCCCGCAAAATCAGGTACGGCATTAGCGGCCTTATATTGAATTTTGCCAATTACATCAATACAAAAGGCGATTCTATTCCATCAAGCGTTATACGGCAATGTCCGGCTTCAAGATGCACGTTCCTGCATAGCGGACATATCGCCCGCTGCCCCCTGCCTTTTACCATCGGGCATTTCAGCAAATCCATATCAATGAAGGACGAATGGATTAACATCCACGAAGAAGGGCTGGACGGATTTGCGCTAAACAAAACACTGCGAAAGCCAATGGCCTGCTGCCGCTATTGCCGCAAGCTTGAATGGTTCGACTGGGAGATGGGCCGCGAGGCATAAGGAGTACGTGATGAAACCGGTTTATTCAGTAATCATACCAGCCTACAACGAAGAGGAAGGTATCGCGGAAGCTTACCGCCGCCTTACCTGTGTTATGCGGGACATGGGCGAGCCCTACGAGCTTATTTTCGTTAATGACGGGAGCCGTGACGGGACAGCCGCCATTATTGCCGAATGTTGCGCAAAGGATGCCAGCGTCCGGCTTGTCAATTTTACCCGCAATTTCGGGCATATGCAGGCTATTTCGGCGGGAATGGAGTATGCCCGTGGAGCGGCGGTTTTTGTGATTGACGCCGACTTGCAAGACCCGCCGGAGGTACTGCCGCTTATGGCGGCAAAATGGAAAGAGGGATACCACGTAGTTTACGGGCAACGGCTACAGCGAAAAGGCGAAACATGGTTTAAGAAGGCGACATCGAAACTGTTTTACCGTGTGCTGCGCCGCATGACAACCGTAGATTTGCCTTTGGATACCGGAGAGTTCCGGCTTATCGACCGCAAGGTCTGCGATGCCGTAAACCGGCTGCCGGAAAAAAACCGCTATGTGCGCGGGCTTGTAAGCTGGGTGGGATTTAAGCAGACGGCGGTGGAATATGTGCGGCAGGAGCGCTTTGCGGGGCAAACCAAATACAGCCTGCGGAAAATGTTTGCCTTTGCGACAGACGCCATTATCTCGTTTTCTTACAAGCCGCTGAAGCTGGCAACGGCGCTTGGGTTTTTCATTTCCCTGTTAAGCTTTGCCTACATGATATTCATTTTTTACCAGCGCTTATTTACCGATCAGACCATTGACGGCTGGGCATCGACAGTGGTTATAATCCTTTTTTCGCAGGGAATTGTGCTGGTAGTTTTGGGAATGATGGGGGAATACATTGGGCGCATTTACGAAGAAATTAAGGGCAGGCCGCTTTATGTTGTGCAGGAAGTGGTAGAACAGGAAAAATCTTCATAATTTCTTCACAATTGTGTGTTACCATTACGGTGAACCGTGATGAATTGCCTCCGTATGGACGGCGATAAAAAAACGGGAAAGACCACAAAGGTGGCCTTTCGCCGCATTTAAGGAGAGTTTCCCATGAAGAAGATCAGATTGTTAAAGGCAGGCGTTTTTGCGTTGTTGTTGTCCGGGGCGCTGTTGTTCGCCGGTTGCGACTGGTTCCCCGGCGATTCCAGCCCAAGCCCGAGCCCCAGCCCCACCCGCAGCCCCCGCGCCGCTTCCGTCTCTGACGGCCCATCCGCGGCCCAGTGGTAACGGCTAGCGGAACACTGTTGTTGAAGAAATGCAGAAAAGATGGAATCTTCATAATTTCTTCACAACAGTGTTGCATAATGCGGGCATCAAATGTTATCTTAGGAGGATAAATATGAAGAAAAAGATGTTAGTTGTGGTAGTGGCGCTTGTAATGGGTGCGGCGGGCCTTTCTGCACAGGAGGCCGGACAGTTTAGCGTGGGGTTCCGTGCCGGAGGGGCGCTTGGCTTTAACCGCCCCGAAGCCGAACGGTTTGGGCGTGTTGTAGGCAATTTTGCAAATATTCCAATTCCGCAGGGATGGGGATGGGCATGGGATGAAAGCTCAAGAGCCCCACGCCACGAGCTTGAACCTAATCTTACCTTTGCATTATACGGGAATTTTGCGGTTACCAGCAGCCTTTCCGTGCAGGCGGAACTCAGTTTCATGATCAATCAGGGCTATGAACTCATATTCTCTAGTCCAACGCTGCAACGTCCTGGTTCGCAGCTTGTAGATGTCAATTTGACCACCCTTGATCTTCCCGTGTTACTCAGATACAACTTTCTGGATTCCCCGGCGGCCTTTGGCATTCAGGCGGGGCCCCACGTTTCAATCCCTTTAAGAAGCCTTGAAGTGTACGAGGATCGTGAGGACGACAGTGGTTTCAGGGAGTGGTTTGATATTGCCACTTCCGCTACATTCGGGCTTACCGCCGGGTTTTTCTGCGGATTCGCGCTCGGCCCCGGTCGTGTTGTGGGAGATCTGCGCTTTGTCTTTGATTTTGACACTCTAGAGGCGCATGTGCCGCAAGCACAAGGGGGAACATCACGGGAACAATTCATGAGACGCCGTGCCTTAGTCTTTACCTTGGGCTACGAAATATCCCTGTAGCGCTGTCTGACACCGCCCCTTTGTGGTTTCCGCTCCAGTGGCCCTCCGGCTGCCCGGCGGCGGCTCCGCGGGCGGCGCTTTCCCTTGCGGCGCTGGGGGACATGGCCCTGTCCCCCGAACCGGCCCAGCGTGTGCGCGCCGAAGCCGCGAAGCTCTTTCCGCAGAAACGCCTTGTGTGGCTTACACAGGAACACACACGCATTGTCTTGTCCGCCGACCCTGTCGGTTCTGCCGGGACGGTGTGCGGGCGCACAGGGGACGGCCTTGTAACCCGCGACCCGGATGCGCTTATCGGCGTTACCGTGGCGGACTGTCTGCCCGTCTTTCTGTGGGATGCCGCGACAGGCGCAAGGGCCGTGTGTCATTCAGGCTGGAAAGGCACGGGCATTGTCCGTGATGCCCTAAGCGCAATGAAGGCCCGCCACGGCGCTTCGCCACAGACGACCTATGCGATATTAGGGCCCTGCATCAAAGCCTGCTGTTACGCCGTTCCCCGTGATCGCGCCGAAGCGTTTGCCGCAAGCTTCGGGGCCGGGGCCGCGTTTTCCCGTGGCGGCGCATGGTACATGGACATTGCCGCCGCAAACAAAACGATTCTTCTTGCCGAGGGGGTGCGGGCCGTCCACGTACACGGCGAATGTACCTGTTGCGACACACGGTTCTCCTCTTACCGCCGGCAGGGAAAGGCTTTTACACGTATGCTGGCCCTGTGCGGCACGTGAGCGCGCGCAAGCGCGCGTAGTAAGCGCGCGTAGTAAGCGCGCGTAGTAAGCGCGCGTAGTAAGCGCGCGTAGTAAGCGCGCGTAGTAAGCGCGCGTAGTAAGCGCGCGTAGTAAGCGCCCGCAAATGCCCGAACGTAGGCTATTTGTCCCTAAGCAGGCGCACCAAGCCAAGCACGATGCTGCGGTCTCTAGAGTTCAGGCGTTCTGAAACAAGCGCTATTTCCTGCACATCGCTGTGTAACGAGGAAAGGGGGCGGTCTTTTCTGCCGTCCGCGCCGGTTACCAGATATTCAACGGTAACCCCCAGGGTTTTTGCTATACTCACCGCATTGTCAACTGACGGCGTATACCCATGCGCCCCCAAATAACTGTCCAGCGTCTTCTTTTTTATCCCTGACCGGGCGGCCAATTCCTTGACCATCATACCCGAATACTCTAACTGGGATTTCAAATTTTCCCTAAAACCCATACTTTCAGGATACGATAAATCTCGTACTAGCGCCCTTGACAGCACCAATATTTTAGGTGAAAATACGGATCATTACGAGTTTTCTCGGATAGAATTAAATCAAGTTGCAAGTCACGCTCTTTCAAAATGCGCTAAAACTCGTATTGGCAACCGCTATTGACGCGGCAGTATTCGTGTGTAAGAATCAATATAGTCTGCAACATACTGGCAGAAAGGATGGGATTATACGTGTCTACGATGTATGCGCTTGTCAAAGCCGATGCGGAGAAAGGTTTGGTCATGCGGCGGCTGCCAATTCCCGATCCCGGCCCGAATGAAGTCCTCATAAAGGTGAGCAAAACTTCAATTTGCGGCACTGATGTCCACATCTTTAACTGGGATGCGTGGGCGCAAAGGGTTATCAAAATGCCGCTTGTTGTCGGGCACGAGTTTGTCGGCACAATCGAGGCTACGGGCTCCAACGTGCGCGGCTTTACAGCCGGACAGCGGGTCAGCGGCGAAGGGCACGTAGTATGTGGTGTTTGCCGCAACTGTCTGGCCGGGCGGCGTCATTATTGCCCCCACACGCTGGGAGTGGGCGTTCACCGTGACGGCTGTTTCGCGCAGTACGTGTGTATCCCCGCCGACAATGTTTGGCTTGCCGCCAGTGACATAAGCTGTGACGTAACAAGCTGCTTTGACCCCTTGGGCAATGCCGTGCATACTGCGCTTTCCTTCGACCTGATTGGCGAGGATGTTCTAATTACGGGGGCCGGGCCGATTGGCATAATGGCCGCCGCCGTCTGCCGCCATGTCGGCGCACGGTATGTTGTGATTACCGACATCAATCCCTACAGGCTGGAACTGGCAAAGAAGATGGGCGTTGACCGTGCCGTAAATGTCAGCGAAGAAAAGCTCAGTGATGTGATGCGCAGTCTTGGCATGAAAGAAGGCTTTGATGTGGGGCTGGAAATGTCCGGCAGCGCCGCGGCTTTCAGTGACATGGTGGACAATATGTTCAACAGCGGCAGTATCGCCCTGCTTGGCTTTTTGCCAAGCGACACCAGAATCGACTGGAGCAAGGTGATCTTTGGCTGCCTGAAGCTAAAGGGCATTTACGGGCGGGAGATGTACGAAACATGGTACAAAATGACGGCGATGCTGCAAAGCGGTCTTGATATTGACGCTGTTATAACACACCGTTTTGATGCCGGGGATTTTGAAAAAGGCTTTCAGGCAATGAACTCAGGCAATTCCGGCAAGGTAGTGCTGGATTGGAATGCAATGTGAAGGAGCGGGTTATCAAACAGGCGTTGTCAATTTTTTCGCAGACACTGGACGAAATCAAATCGGCGGGGCTGTACAAGGAAGAGCGTGTTATTACAACGCCCCAGAACAGCCGCATTAGCACCAGCGCAAAGAGTGATGTTATTAACATGTGCGCCAACAATTACCTTGGCCTGTCCGGGCATCCGCGCCTTGTCCAAGCGTCAAAGCAGGCGCTGGATCGCTGGGGCTTTGGAATGTCCTCGGTGCGCTTTATCTGCGGCACTCAGGAAATACACAAGGAGCTTGAACAGGCCGTCAGCGGCTTTTTGGGTATGGATGATACGATTTTGTACTCGTCCTGCTTTGACGCGAACGGCGGGCTGTTTGAAACACTGCTTGGCAAGGACGACGCTATTTTTTCAGACCAGCTAAACCACGCCAGCATTATCGACGGTGTGCGGCTCTGCAAGGCGGCGCGTTACAGCTATCAAAACAACGACATGGCCGACCTTTCGGCAAAGCTTGAAGAAGCCTCTGGCGCGCGCATTAAGCTCATCGTAACCGACGGCGTATTCTCGATGGACGGGTATATCGCCAATTTACAAACCATTTGCGACCTTGCCGATGCGCATAATGCGCTTGTCATGGTTGACGACAGCCACGCAGTAGGGTTTATGGGAGAAGGCGGGCGGGGTACGCCTGAATATTGCGGCGTTACAGAGCGCATAGACATACTAACCGGAACATTCGGCAAGGCGCTGGGCGGCGCGGCAGGCGGTTATACCAGCGCCCGGAAAGAAATAACCGCCCTGTTACGCCAGCGCAGCAGGCCCTACCTGTTCTCCAACAGTCTGCCGCCTGTGATTACCGCCGCAACACTGGAGGCGCTGAAAATGCTCGGCGAAAGCGGCGAACTGCGGGACAGGCTAAAACAGAACACCGCCTTTTTCCGCTCACGGCTTTCCGGCCTTGGCTTCGATGTGCTGGAAGGCGAACACCCCATTGTCCCGGTCATGTTTTATGATGCCCGTACCGCCACGGAGTTTGCCCGGCGTATGCTGGACAAAGGCGTTTACGTGATAGCTTTCAGTTTTCCGGTAGTGCCCAAAGAAAAGGCCCGCATCCGCACACAGGTTTCCGCCGCGCACAGCAGGGAAGACCTGGAGCGTGCGCTAGAGGCGTTTTCCGAAGTTAAGCGGGAAATGGGTTAGCATGAATAAAGCCGCCCGGCAGCGCACCCTTCACAGACCGTTTACATATTGTGTTGACATACCGTACAGGGCATTGTAAACTGGACATCAGTATAAATTAATTTTTTATGGAGGTATTACCGTGAAAAGAACAGTTTTATTAGCGTTAGCCGGCTTATTGGTGATGTCCTTGGCGGCCTTTACAGGGTGCAGGGGCGATGGGGAGTTTCCCTCCAGAAACATTACCATGATTAGCCCTTGGGCCGCCGGAGGCGGTACGGATGCCGTAGCGCGGGCGTTAGCGTCTGCCGCCGAAAGAGAGCTTGGCGTTAACATCATTGTCGAAAACAGAACCGGCGGCGGCGGGGCCGTAGGCCATGCGGCAATCAGGAACGCGAGGCCGGACGGTTACACAGTGGGCATTTTCACCTTTGAAATCAATTCCATACCGCAGCAAGGGTTGATTGATTTTACGTGGGAAGATTACGACCCCCTTATGCTCGTTAATGCGGAAGCTGCGGCGCTTACCGTTCATATTAACGCCCCCTTTAACACTGTGCAGGAGTTTGTGGATTTCGCCAGGCAGAACCCGGGGGCGATAACCATCGGCAACTCCGCGCCCGGTTCAGTGTGGCACATCGCCGCCGGCCTGTTTGCGGATCAGACAGGCATTCAGGTAAACCACGTTCCCTTCGAAGGCGCGGCCCCTGCCGTTATCGCTCTGGCTGGCGGACACATACAGGCAGTCGCCGTATCGCTGGGCGAGGTAAGAAGCCAGCTCGACGCGGGGAATGTAAAGGTTCTTGGCGTTATGGATACTCAGCGCAGCGAAATGTTTCCGGACGTCCCGACTTTCATTGAACAGGGCTTTGACGTTGTTATGGAAACATGGCGCGGCCTTGCCTTGCCAAGAGGCGTGGATCCGGAAATCAGGGAAACCCTTGAAAGAGCTTTCACCACCGCAATGCATTCCCAATTTTTTCAAGATCAGATGAGAAACCTGAACTTGGTTCCGACATTCATGGCTGCCGAGCCATTCAGGGAATTCCTTGGGGAAAATAAGGATGCGATTACCAGAACAATGGTTAGCCTTGGAATGATAATGGAATAATCAACTCAGGCCCATGCAGGCCAAATAACGGGCCTGTATGGGTTTTGAAATGTTTTCAGCACAAAAAAAAGGGAGCTTCCGGTGAAAAATGCGAATATCGTTTGCGGCCTTGTAGGGATGGCATTTAGCGCCTTCGCTTTTGTAAGAACACTTGGTTTCCGGCAATTTCCGCTTGTTCCAATAGGGCCGGAATTCTTCCCGCGTCATTTGGCGATAGGGCTTTTCGCCTGTTCCGCTATCTTGGTTATTCAGTCGCTTTTAGCAAAGCCCAAAAAAGAAGAAAAAGCGCCAACGCTAAGCCCTTTCGACAAAGGCATGAGGCGGCTTTTTGCTGGTATCGCCATCATCATCGTCTACGCCCTGTTGTGGGAGCCGGTGGGATTCCTTATAGCGACACCTTTGGCAATGGCAGCCATGATGCTCCTTTTGGGGTATCGCAGATATGTGATGATAGCAATTTTTTCTCTGGGGACAACGCTGATTGTTTTTGCGGCATTCAGTTTTTTCTTGAATGTTTTCATGCCGCCGGGCATTCTGCGGGGACTGTTGTAAAAGGAGAGGGTCATGGATGTTGAAATGTTAACCGGTGCGGCAGCTCTGGTTTTTAATCCCCATACATTGTTTATTATTGTTACAGGAGCGGCGGCAGGTATCGTTGTTGGCGCTATACCGGGCCTTACGTCAACCATGAGTATCGCCCTGCTTATCCCCTTTACCCACGGAATGTCAATTATCCCCGCCATCGGGATGCTGATAGGCGTTTTCTTCGGGGCCATGTACGGCGGCTCCATAGCGGCGATTTTGATAAACACACCCGGAACCCCCGCCGCCGCCGCTACGGTTCTGGACGGCCACCCCATGACAAAAAAGGGAGAGGCTGGCAAGGCCCTTGCCATAGCCCTGTTCGCCTCGATTTGCGGCGGAATGACAGGCGCTCTGGCTATGACTTTTTTAAGCCCCTTTATCTCCAGATTTGCCCTAAGGTTCGGCCCCGCAGAGCTTTTTGCGCTGGCGGTGTTTGGCCTTTCGGTAATTATTTCTATTTCGGGCAAAAGCCTTCTAAAAGGGTTAATGGTAGGCTTCTTTGGCCTTCTTATCGCAACCGTTGGCATGGACAGGCTCTCTGGCTACTTGCGCTTTACACGGCACATGGGCTTGGTTGAAGGGATTCCTTTTATTCCGGGGCTTATTGGCCTGTTTGCCATCACTGAAGTATTCAACGGCATTGAAAAAATATTTTCGGCGGAAAAGGTCAAGGCGAAAATATCAGGCGTTCTTCCCACGTGGCAGGACATTAAAAAAATCGGACGGGCAGTTTTTACCGGCAGCACCATTGGTTCGTTCATTGGCACAATTCCCGGCGTGGGCAGCGACATTGCGGCCTTTGTCTCCTATTCCGAGGCAAAGCGCACAAGCAAACACCCCGAAAAGTTCGGAACCGGAGCCCCCGAAGGCGTTGCCGCCGCCGAATCCGCAAACAGCTCCTGCGCCTGCGGCTCGATGATCCCCATGCTGTCTTTGGGCGTACCGGGCGATTCAAATACCGCAGTGTTGATGGGAGCGTTCATCATACACGGTTTCCAGCCGGGGCCGATGATGTATGTCCAGCACTTGGATATAGTTTACGCTGTCTTTATCGCAATGTTCCTGTCAAATATCGCCGTATTTTTGGCTGGAATGGCAGGCATCAAATTCTTTGCCAAAATCGTTTCCATCGAGCGCAAGCTGCTTCTTCCGGCGGTACTGGTGCTTTCGCTTGTAGGCTCTTTCGCCATAAACAGGAATATGTTTGATGTGTTCTTTGCCATTGGCATGGGCGGCGTTGGCTATCTTTTAACAAAATACGGATTTCCCCTAAGCCCCATACTGCTTGCCCTTATCCTTGGCCCCATGAGCGAAGCCAACCTTCGCAGGTTCATGATGATTCATGACGGCGAGTTCTGGCTGATTTTTACAAGGCCCATCAGCCTGATCTTGATTTTACTAGCCGTGGCTTCTTTGGTTTCTTCGGTTATCAATCAGCGCAGGATCAACAGGCGTATCGAGGCGGAGGAAGCGGCGCTCTTAAAGCCATGATTTGGGAATAATCATTTCACCTTATCCTTGACAAAGTGTTCCCATAACTTGATAGTTCTAGTATGAATCTTCAGCGCCCCTTTATGGCCCAGTCTCAGAAGTTTGTGATGAACCCGCAAGTTTATCAGTCAATTAAGCTGATGGAACTGCCCATAATTGATTTACGGGAAAGAATCGAAGAAGAGCTGGAACGAAACCCCGCGCTGGAGGTTTTGGAGGATAAATCCACGGTTTCCCTTGACGCCACAGCCGCCGGACAGCGGGAGGAGTACGACTACCTTGAAGCCGGCGCGGATTCGGGGTTTTCCGACTTGGGCTTTATCTCTAGCGGCGGGCAGGCTGCCGCCGAGGAGCAGCGCCGCTTTATTGAAGGAGCGCTGTTTCACCCGGAAACGCTTCAGGAGCATCTGCTTTGGCAGTTGCGGCTTGAGCCTGTGGACGAAGATATGCGGCGGCTGTGCGAACTCCTTATCCAGAACCTTGACCAAGACGGGTTTCACGAGGAGCCCGTGGACATTCTTTTGAAAAACGAAGACCCCGAAAAAACAAAAGCCGCCGTAAAGCTGGTTCAGGGACTCGATCCTGCCGGAACCTGCACCGCCGGTTACCGTGAGTCCCTTCTGGTACAGGTTGGCTTGCTTCAGGACGCTCCCAAGGGCATTGTTCAAGCCCTTTCCCACCTGGAACTGCTGGAACGGGGCAAGATTGCCGAGGCCGCAAAGCAGATGGACTGCACCGAAAAAGAGGCCGCCCATATATTTGAAAAAATCAAAGAACTTTCCCCGTTTCCGGGCAGGCGTTTTGGCTCCGGCGAAACCCGCTATGTCATAGCCGACATACGGGTTGCCAAAAAGGAAGGAGAATTTGTTATCATTCTGAATGAAGAAGAAATTCCGATTTTGGGGATAAACCCTTTTTTCATGAAAGTCGCTGGCGAGGCCGGGGACTGCGGGCCAAACGACCCGCAGACCGCAGGCAAAAAGAAAGAGGACAAACCTGTCAAAGATTTTGCCAGAGAAAATATCAAGGAAGCCAGATGGTTTATCAACGCCATTAACCAAAGGAACCACACCCTGCTAAGAGTGTGCCGGGCGCTGGTGGAATTTCAGCGGCCCTTTTTCGTGAAGGGGCCAAAGTTCCTTGCCCCGCTTGCCCTTAAAGACATAGCCAGAGAACTTGGCCTTCACCAAGCCACCGTGTCCCGAATCGCCAACGGCAAGTACGTGCAAACCGAATGGGGCATCTTCGAGCTTCGCCATTTTTTCACCAACTCCATCACCGGAACCGGCTCTGGCGGCTCCAAGTACTCCAAGGAAGGCGTCAAGGAGGTTATTAAAGAAATTATAGGCTGTGAACATTCGCGCCTTTCGGATCAGGAGATTGTGGGGCTACTGGCAAAACAGGGTATTGCCTTGGCACGGCGGACAGTGGCAAAATATCGAAAGGAGCTGGACGTAAAGCCCTCTTTTGACCGATAATTAATAAGCGGAGGTTTTATGAATGTTGAAATAAAACTTGTACATCTTCCACGGTCTACCACCGATGCCAGAGAGTACATTGAGAAAAAGATTGCCCGTCTTCGCAATGCGGAGAACATGATCGTTGATCTCTTGTTCACCATAACCAAAGGAAAGAACTTTTCGGCGGAAGCAAGGGTGAACTTTCGCTGGGGGCTTTCGATTCACGTGAAGGAAGAAGATTTTGAACTTGCCCCGGCCATAGACAAACTGATGGACAAGCTTGACGCCAAGATAATCAAAGAGAAAGAAAAAGTCAAAGAAAAGAGATAGAAGGCATCGTTGAAGAGGCAAGGCGTCAAAAAACCGCATACGGTTTCTGCCAAGACTACAGGAAGAAAAGCGGCGGGTAAAAGAAAAAAGCCCAGAAGGTTGACCCTTCAGGATAAGTTGCGGGCGCTCCTTGTGGCGGCGGTTGTGGTGCTGGTTGCGGCGCTTTTTTCTGCGGCAATGCACGTTCAGGCTGCAAGGGCCCGGCTACTAAGCCCGCAGGCTGTGGCCCATGTTACGCAGGCGGCAGAGGAAGCGGCGGCAACTTCGGCAGCGCAGACGGCAGCCACAGCGCCGCAGGCGGCGATTGCTCCCACGCAACAAGCTGTGCCTCCCTCCCCGCCACCACTCCCCCCGCCACCTCCGCCGACCCCGCCGCCGCTTCCGGCTCTTCCGTCAGCATACATTCCCGCTATCCGGGAACAGCCGCCACAGCCGGAGCCGGGAAGCCGTGGCGCTTTGGTTTTTGTCATTGACGATGCCGGGCATAACCTGCGCGATCTCCAGCCCTTCCTGAATTTCCCCGGCCCCCTGACCATAGCGGTACTGCCGGGACTGCCATATTCCGCCGAGGCCGCCCGCCTAGTACGAGCCGCAGGCAAGGAGCTTCTTCTGCACCAGCCGATGGAGTCCGTTGGCGGGACTGATCCCGGCCCCGGCGCGATTATGGCGGGCATGGGCGGGGACGAAATCCGGAGCATAATCAACCGGAACCTTGACGAGGTATGGCCTGTAGCGGGCATGAACAACCACGAAGGTTCCCGGATAACTGCGGACGAACAGGCTATGCAGGCCATTCTTGCCGTAAGCCGGGAACGGGGAATACTGTTTCTTGATTCCAGAACCACCGCCGAAACAGCCGCGCCACGGGTGGCCCGCCAGCTTGGCATAACCATTGGCGAGCGGGATATTTTTGTGGATAATGTTCAGGATAGGGAGTCGATGCTGTACTTTATCAACAGGGGGCTTTTAAGGGCAGAGCAAAGTGGTTTTGCGGTCATGCTTGGACACGTGTGGTCGCCGGAGCTGGCCCCCCTTCTTATGGAACTGTACGCGGACTTAACAGCGCGGGGATACACTTTTTCTTCCGTGGCGGACATAATAGCCTTGAAGAACCAAAGAAACTAACCTATGAATGTGCTAGGTATCGAAACATCCTGCGATGAGTGCGCCGCCGCAGTGGTCAAAGACGGGAAAACAATTCTTTCTAACGTGGTTGCCACCCAGATACCCTTTCACGCCGCGTACAACGGCGTTGTTCCGGAGATAGCCTCAAGGATGCACACGGAATGGATAAACGGGGTGGTGCAGGAGGCGCTGGACAGGGCTTCTTTGAAGCCTGCGGATATTGACGCCGTTGCCGCCGCCGCTCATCCGGGGCTTTTGGGTTCCCTTCTTGTCGGCGTAAGTTTCGCCAAAGCCTTTGCCTGGGCCAGAGACATACCCTTTATCGCCGTGGATCATATGCTGGCCCACCTCTACGCTCCCCGGCTTGCATACGATGACCGCCCCGCGCATGGCGCTGACTACCCCTTTTTGGGGCTTCTTGTGTCCGGCGGGCATACCATCATCTGCCGGGCCGGCAATTTTGACGACATAACGGTGCTGGGGGCCACCATTGACGATGCGGTTGGGGAAGCCTTTGACAAGGTTTCCAAGCATTACGGTTTTGGCTATCCCGGAGGGGCCGTCATTGACAAGCTGGCGAAAACCGGGAACATGGACGCTTTCAGGTTTCCCATGCCCAGCCTGCACAAAGGCGAACACCGCTGTGATGTCTCGTACTCCGGGTTGAAAACTGCCGTGGTAAACCAGCTTGACCTGTTCCGCACCGGCCCAAAGCCCGCAAACGGAGACAAGCCCGCAGATATTGCCGCTTCTTTCCAAAAAACCGCGGTAGAGATTCTTCTTAGAAGCCTTTTCCGTGCCGTGGAAGACTCAAAGCTTGATACAATCGTGGCGGGCGGGGGCGTAGCCGCAAACTCGTACCTAAGGGCAAGGCTTGCGGAGCGGCAGGACATTCGCTGCATCTTCCCCCCCCTCGAACTCTGCGGCGACAACGGCGCTATGATTGCGGGGCTCGCCTACCAGCGCCTTGCCCGTGGCGAAACATCCCCGCTTACGGCTACCGCCAGCGCCAGAGTCAAGTCGTTCAAGCGGACATATCCAGCGCCTGCCCCGAAGCTCGGTTAGCCCCGGATCAGGCCGGATTTCCCCGCCCTATACTTTTTTGGTAATATAGTCGCTCTTGAGGCAGCGGGCGCAGAGTTTAACGCTAACGGCAGTCCCCCCGAGTTCGGTCTTTACCTTAACCAAGTTCGGCCTCCAAGTCCGGCGGGTGCGATTCTTCGCATGGCTGACCTTGTTACCCGTGACAGTGTGTTTTCCGCAAATTTCGCAGGTCCGTGACATATCGATCCTTCCTTCTACAAATCAAGCTGAATTTATATCAAAAAACGGGGGAAGTGTAAAGGGCCCCGCCCCCGCCCCCGCTCCCGCCCCCACAGCCAGGCACTCACGCGGTATTCCCCACAGGGGGAAGATATACGGTTAAGAAGCCGCCCAGGGAACCCGCTACGGAGCCTAAGGTCTCCTACGCTAAAAAGTCTGGGCCATTGTCTTCTTAACCGTATATCCTCCCCCTGTGGGCACTAGGCTAGAGGCTGTGGCGGCGGGAGCGGCATTGTTGGGGGGGAAGAGGGGTTTACGTGCGGCACTGTTTGACGGCATTTGCTGGAGGCGTTTGCCGCAAACTGCGCAAAAACTACTTATCACCTCAAATTTGATGCGGTAGACTGCATCGTTTTCAATTGGTTTCAACGTATTGCTAACGATTTTTGCCAAAAAATGATTAAAAAATTGAGTTTTTGCACAGTCTGTGCCGGAGAAGGCCTCGCGCCGAGGTTACTGTCAAAATGTATAGGTTTTGACAGTTGCCTGATGTGTGCATTTACGGGCCTAACCGAGGTTCGGAACGGACTCAGTGTGCATTTGCGGGCGTATGCCCGTAATAAATATTTTTAGGAAGAAATGTACGGAGGTAAGTATGACAAGAGTTTTTTGGGTATTTTTGGTGGTTTTCGCAAGCTCATTATTCATGGCCTGCGAAAATACGGTTATCAGGTATCGTGATGTAACCGTAGAGGTAGACCGCAACGACTGGCTTGGCAGTTCTCCCGGCATCACCGACGCTATGGTGGCTCCCGGCAGAGTATATACCACGCAAGTTGTGGTTATCGGAGCCGGAGCGTCAGGGCTTGCCGCAGCGCGCGCCGCAGCCGAGGAACTTGACACCCCGGGGGCGGTAATCGTTATCGAACGGGAAATCAGCCTGCATAGCCGCGGTATCGTCTTTGGCGCGATAAATTCAAACTGGACACGCCAGCTTTGTGATTTAAGCAACATCAGGATAACATGGACTGAGGATGAAAAACTTGATGTAGCCACGGTAATGTGGCAGCAATCAGGGCACCGCGCGAGTTTGGGCCAATGGACAAGGTGGGCATTTGAATCCGGCGCCGCTTTTGACTGGTTCGAGAACGCTTTTTATATGCCCGGTTCGCCATGGCAAACTGGCATTGGCGGCGCTGCCGGAACACCTGGCGCAATTGGTCCGGCGTTATTCGCGTTTCCCACTATGGGGCCCCAGAAAGGATACACCGCGCCTGTAGCTCAGCCGGGAGCCGCAAATTACCCGTGGTTTTCAACGTCCGGCAATAATCGCAGGGGCTTTTACCTCCAGTTTGTCTGGCCGGGGAATAACCGGCATCCCGTTGTACCCAGCGCCCCCGCCACAATACAGGGAGTTCCCCACTTTCTGGTCGGGCATAACTTCCAGGTGCCGAATCCGGCCTTCGGCGATGCGTTTGGCATGAGCGGCAACTGGACAGTCGCGTTACGGTCGCAGCAATGGGCCGCTGAACAGGCAGGTGCCGAGTTCCGCTTTCTTCACGACGCGCTACAGCTCATTGTTGATGAAGACGGCGCGGTCGTCGGGGTATATGTCGAAGACATAGTAACCGGGCAGATCATCAGAGTAAACGCAACAAGAGGCGTCATTCTTGCGACAGGCTGTTACAGTCAAAACCCGGACATGGTACGGGTTCTTAATCCCGAATTTACCACGGCTACAGGAACCCTCGTAACCGGGCCCGCCCGGAATGACGGTTCGGGCCACAGGATGGCTATATGGGCCGGCGCCAAGATGGAACCGGGGCCCCACGCGCACATGAGCCACTCGCAAGGCGGCGTAGGAGGCCAGTTTGTCGCCACTTTGATGGTCAACGAGCATGGCAACCGCTTTATGAACGAAAACGCCTCTCCCCAGTTTATAACCAATCAGGTGATCCGCCAGCCCATGCGGAACCGCATCCATTTCGCGGACAACAGGTTTGCTGAGATGCTTCCGTACACGTGGTCTCCTTTCCACGGAGCCTCGGACATCTACAACCTCGCCTTTTTCGAGATGGTAGCTCCCGCTGGCCCTCAGCCCACCCTTGAAGCGCTGGTCTTCGCAACATACCAGCCTGCGGCTAATCGTACTGAAGCTCAAGCTGTGGGGATTCGCGCTGCCGCTTTAAGCTCGATTCTTAGGTATAACGGACTGGCCGGGTACAGGCTGGTTAGCCAAACGCCTGTTACATCTACAGTAGCGATAACGGTAGGAGTGGGGCCGGGAGCGGTAACAACCGAACACCAGGTGCCGGGTTACGACAGGGAGTGGGTTCATATTACAGATCCCTCTTACGCGAACCACAACCCTGCTTGGTCGCAGCTCGATCTTGATTTCGGCAAGAGAACCCGCATGTGGGCGCTTGTCGAGGCTCCCTTCTTCTTTGGAAGGTCCGCAAACGCCACAGGGATGGTAAAGGGAGGAATCATGGTTAATGATAACTTCCGGGTGCTTAGAGCGGATCCGTGGACTGGCACGGCAGCGGGCGGAGCCGGGTGGACTACTCCCGGACATCCAATTCCCGGCCTGTGGGCGGTTGGCAATGTGGCAGGCGGACGCTTCGCCGGGCACTATGTATTAAACGCCGCCGCGACTTCCCACGGTACTGCTGTTACTTTCGGCAGGCACGCAGGCACATACGCTTCTGGCGGTGATTTGGCTCAGCTCAGAACAGTTTCCGGCGGACAGTCTCCGGCGGCGCTGCCATTTGCGAGACCGGTATTTAGCATTCCCGCTGACGTTATGGATCCTTGGAATTAATAACAACTGATTACTGGTTCTAACAACAAGGCTGTCCGGGCAACCGGGCCGCCTTGTTAAAAATGTTGAAGGAGAAACTATGCGTACTTTTATTAAAAGCGTTTTCGTGTGCTGCGCCTTCGCGCTGCTTGCGGGGCTAACCAGTTGCGATAATGGCGCTGACGGCGGAACCGGGACAGGGGCATGGAGCGCAGGATTCAGGCAAAATGAAGAAGCCATAGGTTCGGCTGTTGGCTATCACCCCCCAGGCCAGGTGTCCGTAACAATGAGGCTGGACAATGGATTCATTCGCATTGTGGACATCGATGTGCAACATGAAACTTTACAAATTGTCGGGGTAAATCAAAGGCCAAATAGCATCAGAAATGTTATTGAACAGAGAAATAGTTTTGATGGCATTCGTACAGTAGATGTGCATGGAGCATCCGGGGCGACCGTTACTTTTAACGCCATCCTTAATGCCGGCAGAGAAGCTCTTGAAAGCCTTAGGGATGATTAAGGGCAGGAGGTAATGATGAATAGAAAAGTGAAACGGCCCGGATTGCTTTGCGCCGCTGTGATTGTAGCAACGTTATTTTTTAGCGGATGCACGATGGAGGCTGACAACAACGGTGAGAACGGCAGGGTTCCCATTCCCGGAAATCCAACAGGCGGGCCAGTAACACGGTTTGCCGATGGCTGGGCGAGTACTCCGGCCGCTGACTTTACGGAAGAATATCCCGGCCGTGAGCCCGGACAGCAGGTATCGGTAACGCTTACGGTAACAAACGGATTTATCACGTATGTAAGGCTCGAAGGGCCGGACGAAAGCTATTATTGGTGGGTGTTTGATATGCTGCGTGATGATATTATGGCGGACAACACATTTGAATTTGACCTAGATGGCTTTACTGGAGCGACCTATACCTCCAGGGCAGTAAGAGACGCTGGAAGAGCGGCATTGCAGGCAATAATAGACGGAAATTAAAGTGTTGTTTCTCACACGTTACCCCTGCTGCCGCAAGGCGCGGGGGTACTGTATCAATCTTTTGAAGGAAAAAAGCGATGAAAATTAAATTTTTAATGTCAGCCGCATTTGCGCTTGTATGCTTAGCGCTTGCGGCCTGCATTATCCAACATGAAGTGCCGCCCCTCAGAGGAGCATGGGGCACAGCGAATTCTAATACCGGCAGTTTTACCGGTTCCGCAATAGGTTATAGCGGCGGTGAAGTTGGCGTTTACATCAGGCTTGCCCAAGGGGTTATTGTTGAGGTCAGAATCGATGTTTCAACTCAAACTCCTGTGTACATGCGTCTTGATAACCTTCCACAGGCGCTTGAAAGCAGAGTGCGGGAAACAAACACGTTTGATTTTTCTCCTGACGCTTTCACTTCCGCCACTACCGTAAGGGCCGCCAGGGACGCGGGGAGGCAGGCTCTGCTGCAAGTCCCCGGCGTACCGCCAAACTATTTTGACTAACAGTTCGAGCGTCAATCAAATTTCCTAAGGAGGAATACAACATGAAAAAAGCGATTATCGCTATTTTACTTACAAGCGTCCTGTCAGCCGCCGCCTTTGCCCAAGTCTTGTTCAGCGGGGAAGTCTTTGCCGGCATTCAGCTTCAAAGAAACCATAACGAGAATGAAACTATCGGCACCTATCACCGGGACGAAGGAGCGCCACGGTTCGATTTTACCGCCACGGTTGTCAGGGAAAACTACGGGGCACGGCTGGATACCTCTTTCCAGATGTTCAACGAACCCGACAGGCATGTTACCCTGAACGGCATTTACGGCTGGGTCAATCTTCCGGGGTTGTTTGGCGATGATTCGTTCCGGCTTACGATGGGCCAAATCTCAAGCCCGGCATGGGTCACCAGATTGCACGCCGACCTTCCTGAGCATTACCTTGATAAAATAAGGGGCTTCCGTATCGAGTACGCTACGCCCATGCCGGGCCTAAGCGTGGGCGCCGCGTTTAGAACCACTGGCGCCGATGGAAACAATTACGACTTGGAAACATTTGCCAAGAACATGATTTTTGGAGCGAACTTTATTCACCCCATGTTTAGCGCGGTGTTCGCGTGGGATGTTGGCGGTAACGCCCAGACCATTTTCGGGTTTAATTTTACGGGCATTCCCGATTTGACCGCCGGGCTCCAGCTTAGGGCCAACAGGCTTGCCTCGTGGGACGACCCGCCGCATGGCTATCCGGGAATGCTCCAAGTTCACTACAAAGTTGGGTACCGGATAATGCGGCCCCTTTTCACCTATTTGATTTTTGGGCAGAGGTTCCACGGGCAGTCCGGCGTGGGCCCATACTGGGAGATAACGCCCGGCGTTGAGTACAGTTTTCTTCCGAACTTGACCGGCTCGTTTAGCGTAACGCTGGATAATTTTGAAGGAAACCCGCTTTTTGGCGGGACGCCAAACAACAACCTGACACTAAGGCCTGCCCTTGAACTGATGCTTGCGGGCCCCGCGTTTTTCTATGCCGAATATGTGTTACGGATGGAAAACATGGAAAGAAATTATCACACATTCGGCTTTGGCATAACCATCCGGGCGTTCTAGGCGGGGCCTGCCCGCGGTGTGCCCGAAACGTGCCTGTACTGTGCCTGCTATGAACAGAACCGGCTTCAGAACAAACCTGCGATCGGCGCTTACCTCCCGTGGCCTTACGGTCAGGGAGTTAAGCGTGATAACAGGTATCGCCAAGGGCACGCTGGACTGCTACCTTGGCGCGCGCGCCTCGATGCCCCCGGCGGACATTGCCGCGAAGATAGCCGCCGCGTTAGGCGTAACGGTTGAATACCTCGTAAGCAGGCATGAAGCGCAGGCACGGGAAAGCGAAAGGCGGGAAAATGCCATCGGCGCGGTACTTCAACACTTGGCAGAGCTTGACGAACGGGATGTCCAGACGGTACTGACTCTTTCCAAAACACTGAAAACTCAGGCGGAACGAGCGTAACACAGCCACCGCCCCCCGCCAAAAAAAACAGCGGCCCCATTAAAGCCGCTGTTTCAAAACTCTTTCCCGGCGGAATTATTCGATAATCGCCAAAATGTCGGACATTTTCAGGATCAGGTGCTCCTCGCCGCCGATCTTTACCTGCGTTCCGGCGTACTTGTCGTACATGACCTTTTGTCCGGCCTTGACTTTGATGACTTCCTTATCATCCCCTATCGCCACCACTGACCCGATTTGGGTCTTTTCCTGGGCGGTATCAGGGATAATAATTCCCCCGGCGGATTTGGTCTCGCCCTTTTCAAGCTTGACAAGAACCCGGTCTGTTAAAGGTTTAACTTTCATATTTGCCTCCGTTGCTAATAATAATGGTATGGTTGATTACCTAGGGTATACGAAAATCAGCCAAAGGTCAAGGTAAGGAAATGCCGCTTTGCCGAAATTACGTGATAATTTCACCAAAAAAATGCCGGGGCGGAAAACCGCTGGCAAAAAATGCATAAATATTCAAAAATAATGCATTTTTATGCGAAAACCTGTTTCGCCTATTGACACGAATAAATATTTATGCAAGATGGTAGGTTCGTATCGGAGGTTTTTATGGTCGCTGGCGTCATAGGCGCGGCCGGTTATGCCGGCGCTGAATTGGTCAGGCTGCTTGCCGGGCATCCCCGTGTCCGTTCCCTTTCTCTCGGCTCGGTCAGCCTTGAAGGGGGATGGATCCAGAACGTGTATCCCAATTTTCTTGAAAAAGTCTCGTACCCCTTGGAAAAGCCTGAGGAAGTCGTGGCTAGCTCGGACGTGGTGTTTGCCGCCCTGCCCCACGGGGTTGGGGAGCCTTACGCCAAAACCTGCCTTGAAAAAGGCATTTCCTTTATCGATCTTTCCGCCGATTTCCGCTTTGACGCTGACGAAGAAACCTTCAAGGCGTGGTACGGCAAGGGGTACGCCTTTGCCGGACTGCGGAAACACTCCGTGTACGGCCTTCCTGAGCTAAACCGGGACAGGATCAAGACCCTTGCCGCCGCCGGGCCGGTGATAATCGGCAATCCCGGCTGTTACCCCACCGGGGCTTCGCTGGGAATCTTCCCCGCGCTGGCAACAGGCCTTGCCGCCGCCGGAACCATCATCGTCAATTCGGCATCGGGGGTAACCGGGGCCGGCAGGGAACCTCAGAAGGCTTCGCACTTCTCCGAATGTTCGGATTCCATGTCGCCCTACAAGGTGGGCGCTCACCGGCATTGCCCGGAAATCAGCCGGAATATCAGGAACATGGCTGAACTGTTTGGCAGGGAAGCGCCGCCGCTTGTTTTTACCCCCCACCTCGCGCCCATGAACCGGGGCATACTCAGCACAATCTACATCCCCCTTGCGGACGAATGGCAGGCGGCGCGGGCGGACTCCGTTTCCACGCCCCGGCCCCCGTCAGGCGAAATAGAGGCCAAGGCCCTTGAAATACGGGAGGTGTACGCCGCCTTTTACAAGGACGAGCCTTTTGCGCGGGTTTTGCCTCAGGGGGTAATGGCTTCTACCGGGCGTCTGCGCCAGTCCAATTTCTGCGATATTTCGGTGAATCTGGATCAGGGGGGAAGTATGCTTATCGTGGTTACGGCTATCGACAATATGATGAAGGGAGCCGCAGGGCAGGCAATCCACAACATGAATATTATCATGGGGTTTGACGAAACTGACGGCATTGGCGCAATTCCGGCGCTGTTTTAGGAGTAACGCATGAAAGAAATTAGCGGGGGCATTTGCGCCCCAAAGGGGTTTTGGGCCGGGGGCATTCGCTGCGGCATTAAGGCAAGCGCCAAAAAGCGGGACGTGGCCCTGATCTACTGCGAAAAGCCCTGCGCCGCCGCCGGTGTTTTTACCACAAACAGGGTCAAGGCCGCCAGTGTTTTGGTAAGCCGGGAGCACCTGAAAGACGGCGTACTGCGGGCGGCAATAGTCAATTCGGGAAACGCCAACGCCTGCACCGGCGAAGCGGGCATCGCCGCCGCCCGGAAAATGACGGAACTCGCGGCGGGCCTTTTTGACATTAGCCCCAAGCAGGTAGCTGTGGCTTCAACCGGGGTCATTGGCGTACCCCTTCCCATTGGCGTTATTGAAAGCGGCATGGAAGACTTAAAAAAATCCCTTAGCGCGGACGAGGCCGGGCACGCCGCGGCCCTTGAAGCGATCATGACCACGGACATCCGCAAAAAGGAAGGCTCCGTGGAGATCGAAATAGACGGTAAGCCCGTGCGCATAGGCGGCATCATCAAGGGTTCCGGGATGATACACCCGAACATGGCTACCCTGCTGTGCTTTATTACCACCGATGCGGCAATTTCGCCCGAAGTCCTTGATTCGTGCCTTCGCACGGCGGCGCGGCGCTCGTTTAACCGCATTACCGTAGACGGCGACACTTCAACAAACGACGCGGTTATTATCATGGCGAATGGCGAGGCGGGAAACACTCCCATTACCGGGGCGGGGCCGGGGCGTGAAGTGTTCGAGCGGGCCCTTGAAGAATTTTGCGTGCGGCTCGCCAAGGCCACCGCCAGAGACGGCGAGGGAGCGACAAAACTGCTGACGGTCAGCGTTTCCGGCGCGGCGGACGAGGACACTGCCGAAACGCTTGCTAAGTCTGTGGCGTCCTCTAGTCTGGTTAAGGCCGCCTGCTTTGGCGAGGACGCCAACTGGGGCCGCATCCTCTGCGCTATGGGCTATTCCGGCGCGGAATTCAACCCCGGCGATGTGGAGGTGAGCTTTGTAAGCGGCGGGGAAGAAGCGGTCGTTTGCCGGGGCGGGGCATCGCTCCCGTTTTCCGAAGAGGACGCCAAAAGGATACTGGCCAGGGAAGAACTGGAAATCCGCATCAAGGCCGGAAGCGGCGGCGGGGCGGCAGTGGTTTGGGGTTGCGATTTAACCTTCGATTATGTCAAGATAAACGGTAGTTACCGCTCGTAGGAATTCAGCATGAACGCACACATGAATAACCCGGACAGGGCCGGGGCGCTTGTCAGCGCCTTGCCGCACATACAGGCGTTCCGGGGAAAAACCGTAGTGGTCAAGTATGGCGGGAACGCCATGCTCAACGAAGACCTTAAAGCCGCCGTAATCGGGGACGTGATTTTCATGGCCTGTGTCGGGATACGCACGGTGCTGGTTCACGGCGGCGGCCCGGAGATCGAGGCAATGCTGAAAAAGACCGGCAAGGAAAGCCGCTTTATCAACGGTCTTCGCTACACGGACGAAGAGACGATGGAAATTGTCCAGATGGTTCTGTGCGGCAAAGTGAACAAGGACATCTGTTCCCTTATCCAGCAGGCGGGCGGGCAGGCGATGGGTTTGTGCGGCATTGACGGCGCACTGCTTCAGGCCCGCCGCATCCGCAGCGGGGGGGAGGACTTGGGCCTTGTGGGGGAAGTGGAGATTGTGGACATTCAGTTTCTTAATTCCGTGCTGGACTTGGGCGTAATTCCGGTTATCTCCTCCGTGGCCTACGGCACGGGCCAGGACGAGGGCAAGGCCCTTAACATCAACGCCGACATCGCCGCCGCCAAAATCGCCGGCGCTATGGGGGCGGAAAAACTCCTTCTTATGACGGATGTGCAGGGCATACTCCGCGATGTCCGCGACCCGGACTCCCTTATAAAAAAGCTCAGCCGGGCGGAACTGGGGGCTCTGGTGAAAGACGGCGTTGTAAGCAAGGGCATGATCCCGAAAACAGACTGCTGCGCGATTGCGCTTGACGGCGGCGTAAAGAAAGCCCACATCATTGACGGCCGCCAGCCCCATGCCCTTCTTATCGAGCTTTTTACCGATGAGGGCATCGGAACGATGATAGAATAAGTACGGATTTTTATAGAAAACATTTTGAGGCTATTCGGTGTCTTGACAATTGAACCAGCCATTATATAATGAAACTCTGCTTGCCACATCCTTATGCCCTTCAACCGCCAATTTTTCGGAGGTTACAATGGAGTTTAGACGCAGAAAAACTGTATTCCGCTTTGTGCTGGCTGCCATAGCCGCGCTTGGAATTTCCGCCTTTCTCGCAAATTGCGATTCCCCCACCCGCCCACGGGCCGGGGATGGTCCCGTTGTAGGCGGCCCCACCCTTAATGGGGACACCCGCCTTGTCATTGGAATCCACGGCAGCCAAATGCCCTTGGCCCAAGCAATCGCCCAATACGTGGGCATAGAGCCCCTTAATGCCCACGCTATAGAGGGCATTGAAGCCTTGTTGCTTTCTGTCCGCCAGATCGAGCTTAGAGGATCCCGGGGGCGTAGATACCTGCTGGAGGAAGATCGCGTCATAGACATACTTGCCGCCTCACGGCTAGACCCTGTGATCCTTTCCGATGTTTCGGTGGAGCCGGGCGTTTACAGCGAAATACGCCTTATACTAAACGAAGACAGCCAGATACGGGTGAATGGGGAGTACCACCCCTTGCGGATACCCAGCGGCACTTCCTCCGGCTTAAAGCTAAAAGGCCCGGTGGAAATTCCGCAGGGCGTGTTTTTTACCCTTAACATAGAACTGGACACAGCACGCTCTGTAAGCTGGAACCGGGGGCAGGGCTACAGGCTGCATCCGGTCTTAAACATATCCACCGGCCCCGAAGTGCTGGGCATATTCCGTGGTCGCTATACCGCTTTTGGCTTGATTGGCTATGGCGAGACGCTGGTACAGCTTTTTAACGACAACACCGCCCGTCTGCGAGTAGCCAGATACCCCAACTACACATTCTGGTTTACGTATAACTATAACTCCATTACCCGACTGCTTACCCTCGATAACATGAGGTTTGACGCTCCCGGTTTGGGGAGCCGGGAAGTGCAGTGGGTAATGGAAAATTTTCCAGACAGGATCATTCTTCCCGTCAGGCAGTGGTCATTGGACAGCGTTATTGTCATAGATTCGATGGGGCTGACAGCCAACCTGTACCGGGTGGACGAATTCAGTTTTTCCCGTGGAATTACGTTTACGGAGTTCACCTTGCACGTAGATCACCCCAGCCTGACGGGCTCGGGCTGGTATGTGCTTACCGAAGTACATTTTATTGATACCGGAATGCCTTTCCTTACAGAAATAAGCCCAAAACGTGGCGGCAGAACGACAAAGCGCATTGCGGTTCCCAACGATTCCATACAGGGAACCAGTACACGGATACGGGTTACTTCCTATCTTTTTAGAAGTTTTGATGACATCAACCTGGAAGTTGGCACATTTGCCAGTATGCCTACGCTTATGCTGGCAAGCAGTTCCCGCATTCACTCAAGTACGACAAATTCCTGGCGGCCTTCCGCCCCGGTTTTTAGGCTGTTCAGGGATACCGGGGGCGAGTTTACGGTGTCCTTCCCACGGAGTATGAATGTAAGGATGGATCACAGGAATTTTACCAACAACAACCCGGTTGTAAGCTGGGTCCCTTATCCGGGAGCCAGTGGTTATCTTGTAGTTGCGATAGTGCAGAATAAGGGAAGAGAGCCCGGCAATGCCTTTTTTATCCCAGCTTTTCATTATTTTACGTATGGTACCAGCGTAACGCTAGATTCTGAGATGATAAGCTTTACGCCTACCGGCTTGCGACCGGCACAGATTAACCGGGGGGATTTTATCATTATTGAAGTCTATGCGCTGGATGGTTCCGGTTTTCTTGATACAAGGAACAGAACCGGGGCCCTGTTCAGGGACACCCTGACCGTTGTCAGGTAATTATTGTTTGTAAGGAGAAAGATATGAAACGTTTTGGAAAATATATAGTTGCCATTTTTTTTGCCGCTACCCTGCTGGTATCGGCTACCGGATGCGGCGGCGGGGGAAATGACGCTCCCCTGGGAGCGCCTACCGAGATGCCTGATAATGTGCAGATATTCCTTTACAACCCTCATTTTTATGGCAGTTGGACTGGGACTCCTTTTTATTTTGCCGTTAACTACTATGCTATGTATCATCCATCCCAAGAGTTGGGTTTCGTTCTGCCCCGGCGTACATTTTATGGCAGTAATTTCGGTGCTACTTTCTTTAGAAATGAAAATAACCAGATGGTAGCAGCTGCATCTAGGCCCTTCATTGATTGGAGTGGTTGGGTATCCTTTGGTGGCTCCCATTTTGGGTGGTTTTATTCAGAAGCAATGGGGGTAGATGATCCCCCTCTTGTTTTAGGCACTATTAACGTGGAGTTTGGGCGATTTGAACAGTTTATCTGGGTGGGGTCTACTCATGTTTTCTCTGGCCCTTCTAATTTACAGGGTCATAGTTTTCATCGCGGCAGGGAATATCGTGTACAATTGCGTTTATCCAACGAAAGTGCTGTTCTTGTACCTTTTACTTTTACTTCTCGCGATGTTACTACTCTCAATAGGAACTGATTGTAATGAGGCTAGAACGTCGGCATTTTCTTTTTACGACATTATTGGTGCTATTATTCTTGTTGCCATTAACAGCGTGCCGACAAGAGGCCGAACAGCCCTGGTGGGGAGAATACCGGGGGTTCCGGTTTGTTGTGCTACAGGGCGATAGGTCGATACGGATTACTTATTATGCCGGAACTGACACGGAAGTCTTGATACCTTCGCATATCAATCGCCTTCCCGTTACCGAAATTGGCTTTGTTGCATTTTGGAACAAGGGGCTTACCAGCGTAACGATTCCTGATACAGTTGTTACAATATTCTGGAGCGCATTTTCCGACAACCAGCTATCCAGTGTTACTTTCGGCAATAATGTCGCCGTTATTATGGAAATGGCATTTCAGCGCAACAGGCTTGCCTGTATTTATCTTCCCCAAAGCGTTACCATTATTGAAGAGATGGCATTTGCAAATAATCAACTGGTCAAAGTAAACATTCCCCCAAGTGTTACAGCCATAGATGATTTTTTATTTCAGAGAAACTATCTTGAAATTTTTTCCATCCCAAGAGGGGTAAAAAGCATTGGACAGGGAGCTTTTCATAGTAATCGGCTTTATGAGATTTATATTCCCGATACCGTTACTTCTATTGGTCGCTTTGCGTTTCTTTCTAACCATCTTACCCGTGTAGCCATACCCGCTAGCGTAGAACACATTGGAGATGAGGCATTTTTGTTCAATGACATTACCAAAATAACCATTGGAGCAGATGTCTATATAGAGCAGGGAAGAAGGGGCGTATTTCCGCACGGCTTTGACGAATTTTACCGGGAAAACGGGAGCGTGGCGGGAACCTACGTTTTTGAAAGCGATGGGTGGCATTTTAAGCAATATGCTTCAAGGAGATAATTGTCTTGCGTAACAAGGAAACACCTGCCAAGCACAGCCGTAAAACAGGAAGCGGCAGGACTTTGCCAACGCTCACAATGCTTGCGGTGTTTGGCTTGGCTCTGCTTCTTACGACTTGCATAAATCCTGCCAATAGCGGCGACAGAGCTACTCGCACCCTGCCAACCGTTAAAGCCGTATCCACGTACAGGGGTTCTGCAGGAGGTGTAGGTCGTACTTTAGCCATTGCACTGGACGGCTCGCTGTGGGGCTGGGGTTTAGAACTTTCGGGCCAGTTCGGAGACGAAACGATAATACGCCCCCTAGTACCCGTCAAGTTAGGCGTAGAAAATGATTGGGCTTACATCTCTGTAGGAAATGGACACGCTATGGCAATACGGACAGACGGCTCGCTCTGGGGCTGGGGCTGGAAATTCCACGGAGCAATTGGAGACGGCGTCCCCGCCCCCCAAGGCCACCGTACCCATACCCCTGTCCAAATAGGCATAGAAAAAAGCGATTGGACTCATGTGTCCGCAGGCCCTAGCCGCACTTTAGCAATCAGAGAGGGCGGCTCGCTGTGGGCGTGGGGAAGAAACCAGTGGGGGCAGCTTGGGGTTGGGAATGGTATGGGTACAGATGCCCTAAAGCCAGTCCGTGTAAATACGCTATACAAAGATTGGATAGCCGTATCCGCAGGCGGAGGCCACACCGTTGCCATTAGGGGGGACGGCTCGCTGTGGGCGTGGGGGTGGAATGGACGTGGCCCAGTTGGTGACGGTACTACGATACACCGCCATGCTCCCGTCCGGATAGGCTCCTATTATGACTGGGCTTATGTGTCTACAGGCTTGGTTCACACCGTTGCCATTAGGGATGACGGCTTTGGTAGCCGAACCCTGTGGGCGTGGGGAGGGAATGATTCCGGACAGCTTGGCGATGGTACTGGCGGTAATATCCACAGTTACAGGACTGCGCCCACTCGTGTAGATACGCCGCATGATGACTGGGTTTCTGTGTCAGCGGGCGCTTACCACACCTTTGCGATAAGAGAGGACGGCTCGCTATGGGGGTGGGGCAGTAACTTAAACAGACTGCTTGGCGATGGGGCAGGTAGCGGCGGCTGGGACGATAACCGCCTCAGGCCCGTGCGGATTTCGCGGTAGGAAGTGATTGTATGCGTAATTTGCCCCGGCCTTTTTGCTTTTTGTAACAAGAAAATCACCGCCAGCCTCTACCACAAAAGCTGAATCGACCCTATTGACCATCTGCGACAACGATGTTTACACTGGTTCGTCAAGGAGTTATGCGATGAACGATGTGTTTATGAATACGTTTCACAGGCTGCCGGTAACCTTCACGGGCGGACAGGGGGCATGGCTTACGGACGTGAACGGGAAAAAATATCTGGATTTCACTTCCGGCATTGCGGTGAACTGTCTGGGCCACGCCTACCCGCCCCTCGTTGCGGCAATTGCACAGCAGGCGGCTAAGATTAACCACACCTGCAACTATTACCTAAACGACACGGTTTCGGCGTTTGCGCAAAAGCTTGTCGCCGCCTGTTCGGGCGCGGGGATGAAAAAGGTTTTCCTTGCCAATTCCGGGGCCGAGGCCAACGAGGGGGCCTGCAAGATTGCCCGCAAATACTCCCATGACAAGTACGGCAAGGGGCGGCACACGATTGTAACGCTGCGGGGAAGCTTTCACGGCAGAACCATCACGACCCTTTCCGCCACGGGGCAGGACGTTTTTCACAAGAATTTCGGCCCCTTTACCGAGGGCTTTGTCTATGTTCCGGCTAACGACATTGAGGCGCTGGACAAGGCGCTGGATCCCAACACGACCGCCGGCTTTATGGTAGAGGCCATTCAGGGCGAAAGCGGCATTAGGCCCCTGTCTGCGGAGTACCTTGCCGCCGCCGCCGGGTTCTGCGCCCAGCGGGACATACTTCTTATGTTTGACGAGATACAAACAGGCATTGGGCGGACGGGCACGTTTCTGGCCTGCGAGGGCTGCGGGATAACGCCGGACGTGGTTACTCTGGCAAAGGGGATTGCCGGCGGGGTTCCGGCCGGGGCGGTTCTGGCCGGGGAAAAGGCGGCGGATGTGCTTCAGGTGGGGGATCATGGCAGCACCTTTGGCGGGAATCCCCTTGCGGCGGCGGCGGGTCTTGTGGTGCTGGACACGGTGGCACAGCCCGGTTTCCTTAAAGAAATCACCCGCAAAGGGGAAAAAATCACGAGCGCCCTTGCTTCGTGGAACCACCCGAACATTACCGGAATCCGGGGCAAGGGCCTTATGATTGGGGTCGATCTTACTGTCGAAGCCTGGCCGCTTTTGGAAGCCGCCATTGCCCGCGCGCAATCCGGCGGCAATCCGGGGCTATTGCTTCTTACGGCGGGAAAGCAGACGCTTCGTATTCTGCCCCCGTACATCATAAGCGATGAGGAAATAGAAAAGGGCTTGGATGCGCTAAAGAGCATCCTGTAGTATACTGAATGTATGAGAAAAATCATTCATGTTGACAACAGCGCGTTTTTCAGAAAGTTTATGAAGAGTTTTCTGGCACGGGAGGGCTTTGAAGCGGAAAGCTTTGACAGCGCTCAGGATGCGAATATGGCTATCGCCGGCGGCGATTTTGATATGGTTATTGTGGGCTTAACCTTTGTGGACGCCGAGGGTGAAAAATTCCTTGGCAAGATACGGCAGTCCTATGACGGGCCTATTGTCGTAATCAGTTCCAGCGTTGACAATAGGGAAGAAGAAATCATGTCGATGGGGGTCAAAGACGCGATCAGCAAGTCTGGCCCCTGGCAGGATCGCCTTAGGCGCCACCTTGCGACCCTGAAGCCGGCCCCCCGCCGTGCGTGAGCATTCCCGCCAAAAGCCCCGGCAGGGGAGGATATACGGTTTAAGAATCCCGCATGGGGAACCCGCTACGGAGCCACGGTCTCCTTCGCGGAGATGCCATGCAAATGGCTTATTAAACCGTATATCCTCCCCTGCCGGGCATTGTACTGGTGGCTCACGCGCGGCGGGGGCATTATTGGGGGGCTCCGCAGAGGGCATGGGCCGTCCACGGCTGCCCGGGAAAGGCCGCGCGCCAAGCCTTCCCCGCTAAATGCGGGGAAGGTTGTGTGAAGCGTGCCGAGGGCTTACGGCTGGTGTGTCCGGCTACCTGACCCGCATATACACCGAGTAGGAATTGGTAGCCCTGTTGTGGTAAAAAATCCTTATGGTTGATCCCGCAAGTTCATAATCAAAGATCATCATAATACCAAAGGCTCCATCAATCCTTAAGCGTCCATTGTCAGCGCTCCATGTAAAAGATTCGGTTTCTCTCCGCCCAAAATTTATAAATGTGCCCCTGCCTGTACCGTCCGCGAAGAGTTCTACTCCGTCCACGGTAGCGCTGCCAGAAGGCGAATTAACGGTATTTATCCGCTCCCACGCGGTGTTGGCAAAACGGTTTCCGGTAGCCGGTGTCGCAAGGCCGGGAAAGGAAACCGACCAGCGTCCGTTAGTGTTGGTGTACGTCCCCGCCCTAACCCTGTTATTTCTTACAAAGCCATCAAGCGGTTGATCAAATACCCGGAATCTTTCATGCAGACTAACATTAGCGCCTTGAATGGTAACACTGGTTAGTTGGTTTTCCGCAAATGCCCCGCCGCCAATGGTGGTAACGCTGTTTGGGATGGTAATACTGGTCAGTTGGTTAAACCCAAACGCCCCATCGCCGATAATGGTAACGCTGTTGGGAATAACAACGCTGGTCAGTTGGTTCCTTTCAAATGCTGAATTGCCGATGGTGGTAACGCCGTTTGGGATGGTAATACTGGTCAGTTGGTTATTAACGAACGCCGCATCGCCGATGGTGGTAACACTGTTTGGGATGGTAATACTGGTCAGTTGGTTAAATCCAAATGCCCCGCCGCCGATGGTGGTAACGCTGTTTGGGATGGTAATACTGGTCAGTTGGTTATCAACGAACGCCGCATCGCCGATGGTGGTAACGCTGTTGGGTATGGTAATGCTGGTCAGTTGGTTACTACCAAATGCCCCATCGCCGATGGTAGTAACGCTGTTGGGTATGGTAATGCTGGTCAGTTGGTTACTACCAAATGCCCCTACGCCGATAGTGGTAACGCTGTTGGGTATAGTTACGCTGGTAAGCGGCTGTCTACTTGGAACAAACGCTTGTCTAGTCTGGGCTTCACCTTCAAAGTGTCCGGGCAAAAAAGCCATTTCTCCAATCGCAGTAACCGGAAGGTTCTGTATCCGTGGCGGAATACGCACAACGGTATTGCCCCCCACGTACCCGGTAATTTGTACTGCCCTTCCATTGTCTATGATTTCAAAGGTAAAATCGCTTTCCGGGTCAGATTGCTGCTGGGCGCAGGCGGCAAATGCCAGCATCACCGTCATAGCGATCCCAAGAATCAGTTTTTTCATAGTGGTCTCCTTGTTCTTTGCGATCCCCGCTTCCTTTGGGCGGGCAATCACGGGCTTCTACATGAAGCCTTGGAAAATTACCCGCTTATACAAGCAAGGCATACATAAAAGGCCGCCTGAAGATTTCTCTTTGGCTTTGGCCTGTTATTGCGGGAAAAAAAGAAAGCTTCCCTTGGGTAATGCCTTACTGGGGTGTGGGTGGGAAAATGTATGTTGCTAGGTACTGTAATTAACGTTAGAAACGTTAATAGAAGATACCGGAAGTGTCGTAAGTCGTTACAGGATAAGGAGTTACATGGGGGGGGGGGGGGGGG
>Ga0123355_10000627_pt1 | contig 47828 bp, 54 predicted proteins | sample TergutEmb28metaG_3_FD_89872 | JGI IMG/M metagenome (GOLD analysis project Ga0123355, IMG submission 89872) | Embiratermes neotenicus P1 segment gut microbial communities from Petit-Saut dam, French Guiana - Emb289 P1 | ecosystem: Host-associated > Arthropoda: Insects > Digestive system > Gut ...
CATTGATGTAACTTCAAGAAATGCGCAATATAATTTGCGTGAACATTTTGATTTTGACACATTCATCACCTATCGCTTTTATTTCCATTATACCATTTTTCGACTGCATGTGCGTAACTCGTGGGAATGATAACATAGGCATATGAATATTGCATCAGTTCTAACTGTAAGTGTGACATAAACGCAAGCGACAAGCTCAAACACGTCACCCCGGGCTTGCCCGCATGGTCAAGCCCAAAATGACGAAGAGAGGACTTTGTCTTCAATCTGTAAGCCCGAATTTTCGGGCTTTTTTTATATTTTCAATAAAATCTCAAAATAAACTTGACAAAATAAATATGCCACTATAATATATCAATATGATATATCAGAGCGACAAGGGAGGACGCTTCAATGTTAGAAATGGTAATCACAGGCATAATTTTTGACAAGGCTCAAACAGGTTATGACATAAAAAAAGAAATAGAATACGGTGTCGGCAATTTTTACAAGGTAAGTTACGGCAGCCTGTACCCCGCACTGGCGCGTATGACAACAAAAGGTCTGCTGGAAATGACGGAAAGCGCAGGCGGGCGCAACAAGAAATTTTACTGTGCCACGCAGGCTGGCCGCGATGCCTTCTTAGCCTGGCTAGACGCCCCACACGACCCCGAAGCACACGAAAATATCCTGCTCAAGGTGTTTTTTTTCGGACGATTGTCAGTAGAGCAACGCGCAAAACGCCTGGCAGAACTACAAAGTTTCCTGGAGCTGAGCACATTCCGCTTGCGGCAAATAGAAGCACAACTGCACGAACTATGCCCGGAGGCAGATATGGCAACAGATGACGTCGTATATTTTGAGGTCAGCACGCTGTATTACGGGCTGGCAAACGCTATAACCAGCGGGCGTTGGCTGGCACACTTGGCTGCCCGCCGCCCGCATGAAGAATTTATGAAAGACCAAGCCGAAAAGAAGGAGAAATAGCATGGACACAATTATAAAGGTTCAAAATTTGAGAAAAAGTTACAAAGCCCACGAGGTTTTGAAGGGTGTAAACTTTGAGGTGTATCGTGGCAAAGTTTTCGCGCTGCTGGGTAGTAACGGTGCGGGCAAAACCACCTGCGTACGCATACTGGCTACTTTGCTTTCTGCAAACGGCGGGCAGGCCAGCATCTGCGGCTACGACGTTTTTGCAGAGCCGGATAAAGTACGCGGCGTGATTTCACTAACAGGGCAGTACGCCGCCGTAGATGAAATCCTTACAGGCCGCGAGAACCTCGAGCTTATCGGGCGTTTAAAGCACCTGCCGGATTACAAAGCCGAGGCGCAACGCCTGTTGGAAAAAGTAGACCTGGTGGAGGCATCTGCACGCCGTGCAGGAGAATACAGCGGTGGAATGCGCCGCCGTTTAGACATAGCTATGTCGCTGGTGGGTAGCCCGGAGGTTATCTTCTTAGACGAACCTACTACTGGGCTAGACCCGCAAAGCCGTTTGGCCATGTGGGAAATGGTGGCGGGGCTGGCGAAGTCGGGTATCACAATCCTGCTGACAACGCAATATTTAGAGGAAGCAGAATACCTGGCCGACCACATCGCCATCCTACACGAGGGCGTTATCACAGCAGAAGGCTCACCGGAGGAATTGAAAAAAATTCTGCCTGTCGGGTCTATCCATCTGGATTTTGCCACGGAGGAAGAAAAGGAACGCGCCGCGGTGGTGCTGAAAGACATGTTACAAAAACAGGAGCGTAAGTCTCTGGAAATTAGCACGGGCGGCAGTGTGGGTAAGCTAGCGCAAGCCTTGAACCTGCTGCACGCCGCAGACATTCATGTAGCGCGCCTTACGCAAAACCAGCCCAGCTTGGAAGACGCATTTTTAACTTTGATAGGTGAACGAGGTGCCCAAAATGACTAAACCAATAAATAAACCCCAAGTTTTTGCGGACGGCATGGCTATGTTCCGCCGCAACATGATAAAAACACTGCGTAGCCCGGAAGCAATCGTAATGGCACTTATCGTGCCTATCGTTATGATGGTTATGTTCGGGCAAATTTTCGGCGGTATCGCAAATGTGGGCTATGACATTAGTTTTATGAACTTTGTGGTGCCAGGCATTATAGTCATGTGCATAAATATTTCCGCTCAAAGCAGTTCCTACGCCGTAAATCAAGACATGTCCACAGGCATTATAGACCGTTTCCGTAGCATGGCCATCGCAAAAAGTGCCTTCATTTCGGGGCATGTGTGGGTTAGCGTGTTGCGTAGTATTGCCGTAGTTATGGCTACATTCGGCGTGGCGTTCGCTATGGGTTTTCGCACAAGTATGTCTTTCACAGATTGGCTTATCACTGTGGGAATCCTGATGTTGTTCATCTTTGCGCTTACATGGCTTACGGTTATCATAGGATTGGTTGCAAAAGATGCGGAAAGCTTGTCAGGTACGGGTTTCCTCTTGCAGGTTTTCGTATTCCTTTCCAGTGCCTTTGCTCCTACTGACACTATGCCTACGGTGCTACGTGTTTTTGCAGCTCACCAGCCTGTTTCACGAGTAATATATGCCATCCGTGGCCTTGTGTTGGGAATGCCATGCAACACAGATATTCTTGTTGCCGTTATTTGGTGTACAGGTATCATGATAGTAGGAATGGCCGCCGCCATAGCCATCTACCGCAGCAAGCTCACGAAATAAAAATAAAACGCTCATTTCTAAAGCGGCTAAACTCTTCACTATTCAAATCGATAACCATTTCGCCGCGGGTTAAATTCCCGTCTGTTCTCTCGGCCAATATTCTTTTAAACGCCTGAATCTCAACCCTCGTAATTTTTATTCCGGGAGCCAATATCACATCGTATCTGAACAAATACCTATGCACTCCAATTTTCTCTGGTGGGGGGCGGTGGCGGAAATTTATCTGGGGCAAATTGGTTCCAAAGGTGTAGCCTAACCCGGCTAAAGGCCCTGTCTCTATGAATCCGTATATAAGCGGGATCGGTTTCTCCGATTCCGTTTTTATTTGCGTCTTCTAATAGGGGGATGCTTTCTGTGTTAAAACACATCAGGTTAGTGGCAGCTACATTAAGGGCTACTGGGTCTGTGCATGCCATTACACAGAATGTAACATTGTATTCCTGTTGGTTTCTGGTGGTTACACTAAATTGCCGCAGTACAGCCTGCCAAGCGGTGTTGAGCGGTTTCATCCAAAACGACAAAACATTTGTTCGGTTTTGTTGTTGCAGGTTAATTTCAACAAAAAAAATCATTTTTTGAACAGTATATTATACCAATCGTGAAAAAATTATCTTGACAAGCCTGTTGATATAGTTATATTTTACAAGTAACAACAAGTAAAATTTACTGCGAGGCAGCAAAATGCTGTCTTGTCAAAAAAAATTAACCTACAAGGAGGATTAACTATGAAACGTGATTTCAAGCCAAAACGCATCCTTGCGCTATTGGTGGCACTGGTCATGGTCGTAACGGCGATGCCTATCCTTTCGGTTGCCGCGGCACCTGGTGAAGACGCAAACTTTGTTCTGCGCTTTCCTGTGCCTGTGGCAGGCGACGAGAATTTGGATTCGTATCAAAACATGCCTATGTTGTCGGAGGGTGGCGAGTATACCGCTACTATTTCCGTCAGGACGACGCCCGCAAATGCAGGACAGGTAGACGTACGGCTTGCGTACACCTGGGGGCAGGATGCTGCAACCGACTGGGTAACCGTAACAGACGAGTGGCAAACGCTAACGCTCAACTTTACCAGCTATGGTGGTTGGATACCGCTACGCATTAACGTTCAACCAGAGCGTAACACCAACACAGCACCTGTACATTTTTATGTAGGGCATATCACTGTTGTTGGCGCAGATGGCGTTGCATACGCTTCAGGCCCTGACTTTACATGGGATAACGGTGGAAGCGCACATGCAGAAATAGTGCCTTACGGTTTTGCCTACACCCCAGGGTTGGGCGGCTCACTTTTGGCATTGCGTATAAATGTTGATGGCGATGCAGGCAATTCTTACAGCAATCTAGCACACTTTGAAGTAGGTGGCGAATACACCGTATTTGCATCTGTAATATCCACCTCCGGTAATGTGAGCGCAAGGCTTGCTTACAGCTGGACAGAGGACTGGGCGTCTGCTTGGCAGCCTGTAACAGCAGAATGGCAAACATTGCAACTAGACTTCGTTTTCCAAGGCGACTGGACGCCGCTACGCATTAACGGTACCGGCAACGGATATTTTTACGTAGCGCAAATTATTATCGTAGATGCAAACGACGAAGTAGTATTTGATACCGGTGCAGATTTTGGCTGGTACAACGGCGGCGATGCAGATGCTGAAATAGTGCCTTACGGCGCACCGGGCCCACGCGGCAACCGCGCACTTCGCGTAGATGCTGAATTTGATGCGGCTGTATGGTTCCAAGATGGGTACGACTTCCCGGCCGGAACATATCGCATGAGTGCATGGGCGCGTGGTGATGGCGCAATAAATATTATTATGCCTCTTGCAGACTGGGGTCTATGGGATTACCGTTTCTACGGCTTTGAGACCACAGGCGACGAATTCGAGTGGACATTTATCCAAACCGAACCTGCTGCAATGATAGAGGGCCCCCATCGACTTATGCTTTGGTGCCCAAGTCCTGGCAACACAGTATTTTTAACCGATTTTGTACTTGAACGCCTTGTAGGCGGCGAGTGGGAAGTTGCATTTGACTTTACCGACGTAGCGGCTTACAGGGTTTCTGCCGGTTCTCCAAACTATGCGGCGGACTGGCTGCGCGACAATGTGCGTTGGGTTCCTATAGCGGAAGCAAACGCATGGGATGGCCCTGAAGAAGAGCCTGAACCCATTGACCCACGTGTAGACCGTCTGGGCCAAATGATAGCCGCGGCGGGCAACTTTGCAACATGGGTAGACCCGGACAGCACAGACGAAGAGCTACGTGCAATCCGTGAAGATGACAACGCTTGGCTGGCGCAATTTAGCCGCCCAACCACATGGGACGTATGGGGCGGCCTAGAAGGTACACGCGAGCAATTTGGGCTTACCGCAACAGGTTTCTTCCATATCCAAAACTACACCCACCCGGACGGCCGTGTGCAGTCGTTCATGGTTAACCCGTTGGGTAATATCTACTTTAACAACGCGCCAAATGTTATAGACACAAACGAGTCCTTTACAAATGTTGCAGGGCGTTTTGAAGAGTATGTATGGCTACCTTTAGAAGGCGAAGAGCGCGACAGATTTGCTGCTGCATGGCATGCTGGCGGCGATATTAACTTCTCCTTCTACGGTGCAAACTGGATACGCACCCGCGACGAGGCGTTTAATCTAAGAAACTTTGCGGCAGGTCAGAGTGACCGCTTGTGGAACCTAGGTTTCACCGGAGCAGGCCACTGGTCGGAAAATATTCCGCATCCTGCGTTCGCAGGCGTTGACGCACCTTACTTTGCAGACTTTGGCCAATTGCGCCTACCGGGCAACTGGTGGTTCCCTGGGGCATATCGCCCGGGCGAAGACCAAACCGTATTCTTGATAGGCGGCTCTTATCTATGGGATGTATTCCACGAAGGTTTCCGCGCAGAAATGTTTAGGAACTTCAACGAAGACCCAACCCGTTTAGGCCCTAACCTAAACCGTGACAACCCGCAAATAATTGGTTTCTTTATGGAAAATGAAAGATTCTACGACCATTTGCGCTTTGAAATACTTGGCGGCGGCGGTGCAGGCAGCGGCACAAGAAATCGTTTGATGCAATTCCTGCAAGAAAAGTATGGCACCGTTGAAGCTTTAAATGCGGCTTGGAACTTGAACTTAGACAGCTGGGGCGCATTTAACAACGGTTCAATATCCATCAACACACACGCAACCAGCGTTGATATGGATGAGTTCTATTTCATCTATTTCACAGAGTTGTACAGCATGACGCGTGAAGTGCTTAACGAAGTGGCACCTAACCACATGCTGTTAGGCGACCGTTGGCATTCCCGCATTATGGCTAACTCTACACTTGCGAATATCTTAGTAGAAGCATCTGCACCTTACCTAGATGCAATGAGCTTTAACTACTATGCATGGGACGTAAATGTAGAAATGATTGCACGCCTGTACGAACTAAGCGGCCAAACTCCGTTTATTATGACAGAGTTCCACTATGGCGACCGTTCCACAGGGCTTACCTTTGGCGTGCGCGCCGCAGCAAACGAGCAAGAAAAAGGCTCCATGTACCGCAACTACGTAGAAAATCTTGCGTACACAGGCCATGTAGTAGGTTTGAACTGGTTTACATGGTTAGACCAGCCTGCAACAGGACGTTTCTTTGAAGGCCACGGTGGCGAAGCCGGTGCACTTGGTTTCTTTACCGTGCTGGACAGACCATATCGTACTTTCTTAGAGTACGTGACTAGAACCAACTTTGATATTTATGACCTGGTGTTGCGCAATCGCGCACCTTTCCGTCACACTTTCTTGCCAGGACAGGTAGAACGTGATGGCGACCAGCATATGGAAATCCCGCATATCGAAGGCGGATTTGATATTCACAATTTATCACAGCCTTGGGTGGGCGCGGCTCATGCCGACCTTGGCCCTGATAATATTGTTGTTGGTGTATTGACACAGGACGTATCCGTAAACTTCTACCTTGGCTGGTACGATGGACATATGTACCTTCGTGCAGACATTGTAGACCCAACGCCAATGCTTAACCCTGCGGCACTAACCCAAAACTTTGGTTACGTTTGGGGCGGCGATGCTGTTGAATTGTTCTTTGGCCCGGAAAATGTAGCACAAGGCGGCGGAATGCAGTTTGGCGATATTCAAGCATTGTTTGGCGCAAACCATAATAACGGTGCGCCGATTACAATTAACTCTTGGTACAACCGTGGTTCACGTTACAGGCCTCCGCTAAGCCCAACCGCCCCAGGCGATGGCGACAGCAGACTATTGTTTGACATTGGCACAATGATGTGGGCCGATGGCAACGGCTACACAATGGCAACACGCATACCTATGGCAGAAATCACCGGCAGACCTTTGGAGGCCGGCGAGTTGATAAGATTTGATATGGGTATATCTGCGGCGGTTCTGCCGGTTGGCGGACGTTCTCACCAGTTGATGTGGAATGGTACCGACTTTAACTCCTCCAGCCGCGAGCGTTGGGGCACAATAGAGTTTGTAGGCGGCCCTACTGTTGCAAGGCAGCCATTCGTTGTGTACGACGGCATGGCACCTGTTTGGAGCAGGAGTGCAGGCGGCAACATTACCATGCCGTTCTTCTTAGCACCGGGTGATATGGGAATGCTAAGCCTGCGTGCGTTTGCCGACTGGAGCGGTGGAACTCCTACATGGAATGCTGCTACCAATACGGCAACCGTAAGCGGTATCCATAACCTAACCGGCGAACTTGTAACCGTAAGCATACAGGCAGACAGCGGTGCCGCAACAGTTAACGGAAATGCTGTGAATGCGACTATGCTACTTGTTGATGGCCGCGCATATCTACCAGCAGAATTTATGGCGCAAGCGTTTGGCTACGAAGTAAGCCGGGATGGAGCGAGGTTAGTTATAGGGTAATAATTTCGAGATATACTTTGAAGGGCTTTTGGATATTCTCCAAAAGCCCTTTTTATGTTATCTTCTTTGCAAATGTGATGAATCAAGGGCCGGAGCGGGTTCATCCAAAAAAACAAAACATAGGGGAGGAGGCGAATCATGCAAATATTTACACCCAAAGCGCGTGAGGCAGCTAAGGAGTATCTGATAGCACTTGCCGCCGAAAACACGAATATTATCGCCGGTGTGCTTTTAGGTTCGGCGTCTTATGGCTATGTCGATGAGTGGTCGGACATTGATTTTTGTGTTGTGGTTGATGAAGAAGATAGTATCGAAAAAGCCATGCTACATATGAGCGAAGGCGTTAAGGCGTACAGCCCTATACTTTGCTTTGGGCAATTAACCCAAAGAAGATTGCAGATTTATTTGCTTGATAATTACTTGGAATTAAATATCAGCTTCCGGCCTAAGGGTAATATCGGGATAAATAAAGGTGTTTGGCAAGTTGTTTTAGATAAAAGCGGTAAAATTGAAATGGAAGTTGAAAATTCATGGGTAGCACATCAAGAAACCCAAAAAGAAAAAGCACAAAGCCAAGATGTGCACGAGAAAGTGAAGTCTTACGCTAATGAAACGTGGCATTTTCTATTTCATTGTGCCATCGCCATTAAGCGAAAAAAATATTGGCGGACTATTGGCGAGTTGGATATTGTACGTAATAGGTTAGTTGAATTAAAAGGCTTGAGGTATGCTATTGACACCGGAAGGTATCGGGGCGTGGACAATTTGCCTGAGCATGAGCTGAAAATTATTCAAATGACCATGGCTATAGATACGTCATGGGAAGGCCTTGCACAGTGCCTAAATGTGCTTGCGGATGCTATTTATGATGAGCTTGAAGCACAAGGTGCGGAGCGTTTTTACTCTGTAAATAGGCATCAGGCGAAGAAATATATTCGAAAGGTTTTATCCTCATGAAGATACTCGTTTTTGCAGACTCTCACGGCGACACGGGAAGTGTTGCACAAGTTATGAAACGGTATTACCCGGATGTAGCAATACATTTAGGTGATGGAACCGATGATTTATCTGTTTTGGGGAAAGGCTTTCCGTCGACGCAATTTTTTTATGTAACGGGTAATAGCAACGAACCTGACAACCAAGGCGAACCGGATAGGCTTATAACGCTGGAGGGTGTTTCAATTTTTTTAACGCATATGGATAGGTTTAGATTTAAGAAAGATATAGATACAGTAAGCAAAGCAATGGAGCTAAACGCCCAAATAATTTTATGCGGCGATAGTCATACGCCGGAGTTGTTCTTTAGTAGCGGGATAACATTTATGAACCCGGGAAGTATCAGTAAAGAATTTGGATTCCGTACTTTTGGTATTATCGCTGTTATTGATGGAGAATATTCTTGTGAAGTTTTGTTTGCGGATTTGTTTTTAGCTTAGAAAGGCGTGTTTTATGAGCAGTTCAGTTGTGTACTCATTCGGGCCAATATCAAATGAATCTTCGTGTATACTGATACTTGGAACCATGCCAAGTGTTGAGTCGCGCAAAGCAGATTTTTATTATTCGCACCCTCGTAATCGTTTTTGGCCGGTACTTGCAGGATGTTTGGAGCAGAAGGTGCCTAAAACAACAGAAGATAAGATTAAGTTGCTGCTGGAAAATGGTATTGCACTGTGGGATGTGCTGGCATCTTGCGAAATTGTCGGTTCGGATGACGCAACGATACAAAAGCCGGTTTGCAATGATATTGCCGCATTTGTTAGCGGCAAACCTATTGAGAAGATACTGTGCAATGGTAAGAAAGCATATAGCCTTTGTAGGAGCCTCGACTTACCTGTGCCTATACTGTATGTGCCGTCTACCAGCCCTGCCAATGCCGCTTGGAGTTTAGCGCGGTTGACAGAAGAATGGATGCCGCATTTTGTAGCATGATTTAACAGCTTGGTGGTCTGTGACTACTAAGCTGTTTTTATACATAATAGTTAGGGCGTGGTCCCACTAGCGAATACGCACCTTTGCGTCAGATATTTTGCACCTTTTGCGTGCTGTTTTCCTTGTGTGCCTCCAGCACACGGCGTCAAAAATCACACAAAATCTACAAAAATCTGTTCGCAAATCTGCATATTCTTATAGTGGGAACACGCCCTAGCGAATGAAAATAGCAATCTACGATAAGTATTTTGGTAAACTCTGTTTTATATTAAATCTACCACGTGGCAAGACAACCAGGGAGGTATCTCATGGAATCAACTTATATCAGCAAAGTTAAGATTTTTATTAACGAGCACCTGAAAGACGAATTTTCACTCAATGATTTAGCGGAGCATGTTGGCTACTCTGCTTTTCATTTAGCAAGGGAATTTAAAAACCACGAGCAACTTTCGATAATGGAGTATACACGCAACCAGCGCATACTCGCGGCATCGGAAGAACTAAAAAGTGGACGAAACATCTGCGATGTGGCAATGGATTTTTGCTTTGACACCCATGCGGGGTTTACAAAAGCCTTCAATGCCATTATCGGATGCACGCCCACAGAATTTCAAGCACATGCTAACAAAATGAAAGTAAACACGAAAGGAGTTACACTTATGGAAGATTCACGCATTGTTATCCGCCACATTTGTAAAGATGATGTGCAGGATTTATGGGAAAATGTATACAGCGCAATGACCCCAAGGCAAATTACGGAGGAAAAAATCGATTACCACATTGAACTGTATAAAAAACGTGAAGGTTTGGAGTTGGTGGCGGAGGTTGATGGTAAGGTGGTAATGTCACTGCCTATGTCTAAACCTACATGGATTCCGCTTGGTTTTTTGTGGGACAATAATTTCACACTAACAGGTGGCGACGGTGATGTTATTATGGGCAAACTGCTGGAAGAGATGAAAAGGCAGGCGCAAGTGCTGGGCATCAGCACGTTAGTTTCTCCGCAAGGTAAGGATAGTGAATCATCAAAAGCTATGCAGTCGTTTGGGTTTCAGAAAGTATTTGAATCTGATGGTTGGGAATATTTGATGTTGGCGCTGTAAAAAGATAGCCCACGGATTGCACGGATAAGAGCTTTGATTTGCACGGATTAAAGAATAGATTTTGCGCCGCCACTGCGGCACAAGGCAATCCGTGTTAATCCAATCTTTTTATCCGTGCAATCCGTGGGCCATTCTTTTAATACAGCTCTAGCGAACCGGCCTTTAACGCCTTACGTTCCAGTGCATTAATTTTTTCTGTTTTGGGCGAAAGCATTTGCTTGAAAGATAATGCTAATGAAATTTTAGAGCATGGAGTGCCGGCACTTAAAGGGGAAGTATATAAAAAAGCATTTTTGACAATTTAGGTTGGACAAATCCTATGTTTATGGTAAAATGTGGAAAAATAAAATTTCAAGCACTACAAACTTAGGAGGAAATACAATGAAAAAAGCAATGAAAAAATTTATAGCGCTGGTTACACCTCTCTTGGTCATTGCAATGCTTATGCACACTATGTTGTTTACTGCGTTTGCCGATACGAATATAAGAGTAACTGTGGATGGCGAAGAAATAACTTTTGGTACCCAGCAGCCCGTAATAATCAACGGCCGCACGCTTGTACCAGCCCGCGGTGTGTTTGAGCGTTTAGGGTTTGAGCCCACTTGGGATGGCGAAACAAACACAGCGACACTTACCCGGCACGATTATACAGTTGTAATCACCATTGGCAGCGATGTGTTTACCACCAACGGTACAGAGCACACGCTGGAGGTTTACGCCCAAACAATAAACGGCTCCACCATGCTGCCCCTGCGTGCTGTACTGGAGAGTGTAGGTTATGCGGTAGCATGGGACGACGCTACAGACACTGTACTTATAACAACGCCAGCCCCTCCCGCGCCGCCTAGCCGTAGCTCTTTAATTGGCGTATGGGATTGGTTAAACAGCACTTATTATGTTTTTGCGGCGGATGGCACAGGCACAATGTCTTTTGCGGACATTAACTGGAGGACAGAAAGTAATGTGCTGTTTGTGTCTGAAAATAACCAAGCTCCAAACGAATGGATATTTTCTATTGAAGGAGATACGCTTACATTAACCAGCCGGCTTGCCTCTGTTTTGTCGTTCACCTATACCTTCCAGGGTATTGAAACGGCTAGGGGGCAGGATAGTAACTTGGTTGGCAGCTGGAATAATACTTTTGTTACAGTGGCTGTATTTGAAGACAACGGCGCAGGTACTTTTTCCGGGGATGAAATAAGATGGTGGACTAGAAATGGCATACTTTCCATATGCAATACTCCGGATACTTGTGAAACAAACTGCGTATTCCCCAGAGAGTGGTACTACACAATAGATGGCAACCGCCTTATTCTCAGAAGCCGCCTGGTAGATGATGTTGCCACTATGCTGATTCGGTAGTGCACAAAAAAGCGGCGCATCGCACGCCGCTTTTTGCTTTAAGCTTATTGACCAGCCATTTGTTTTTCTTGGGCTTCGATCATTTTCTTAACCATGTAGCCGCCTACATAACCTGCTTGAGGAGATGTTAGGTCGCCATTGTAACCTTGCTTTAGAGGCACGCCAATTTCGCTTGCAACTTCGTATTTGAATTTGCTCATAGCGTCTTTAGCGTTAGCAACGTTTGTGTTTGTAGTAGAATTTTTCATTTTGGTATTCTCCTTTAAAATAATTGCTATGGCGCAGTGCAAAACCACACCATTACGAGGCTATTATTTGTAAGGGAATTTTTTTTATACTTTTTTTCTGACAATACTTTGTTGGTAATTTATGGTTTCATCTTTGAAGTATCGCATCAGAATATTTCGTGCATATTTATTTTTATCCGCTTTGCAGAAACAATTCACACAAATCTTTTCGTTGATATGTATTTTTTCGGCAATTGTTGCTGCCTGTTCTTCATCCAAGGCGTGTTCGGCAACCAAGCACTCGAATTCTTCGTTAATTAAATCCATCATATCTTCTACGTCGCTTTTTAAAAACCGCCCCAATACCTTGCGGCAGAGCTTCTCCAGCACTGTACTTAGTATCCCTGCCCCAACTAGCCCTGCCATTATCCATATAACCGTGTTCTCGGCAACAATGGTTAAAACGCTGTTTGTCCCAAATGTCCATCCCGCTGTACCACCAACCAAAAGCGTGGCAGAAATAATAAGATTAATAACCAATTGTTTTTTAGATATTTTCTTTCTAAAAAAACTGTAAAGGTCTATTGATACTAGAAAAAATGTAGATATAAGCCTAGTCCATATATTTGTTCTAAGGATTTGAAGCGCGGAGCGTAGTATAACTCTAGGGCCTATGTGCAGCATATTTATTGCCATAGTAGCTAACTTCGGAAAGATAAGCTTGAATAGATTCCCCTTATTTAGCTTTCCCAGCACGCCATTTTTTTTCTTTGCCAGTTGTATGTGCCTCTTTTTTGATTCTAAGTTAGACATGTGTACCCCTCAGTTATATTTTTTCAACCGAAAAAACAAATTTAGACCCAACGCCAATTTCACTTTCAAGTGTAATGCTCTCACCATGCGCACGAATAAACTCTTGCACGATGGAAAGCCCAAGCCCACTGCCGGATTTGTCTTCGTTGCGGGAGGCATCGCCTTTGTAAAAACGGTCGAATACGCGGCGGCATTCTTCTTTTGTCATGCCTTGTCCATTGTCTGCAACAGAAACAAGTACCTTGTTGTTTGTATTATCCACTGTTGTTTCTACAATTATTTCGCCATTTTCATTTGTAAATTTTATCGCATTGTCTAAAAGGTTGTAGATGATGCGGCGTATTTTTTCTTCGTCTGCAAGTACAATATCACTGCTGTGCGCAAAATGGCTTTGTATCATAATTTGCTTGTCTGTTGCCCTCCCGCGGAAACTAAGAATTGTTTCGCGTATAACAAAATTTATATCGAATTCTGTTTTAATAATCGAACTGTCGGCGTCTTGCAAACGGTGGATATCTAAGATGTTATTGGAGAGTTTAATCAGCCGCTCGGATTCTGCCAAAATAATGCCTAGATAATGAGGCTGCTTTTCACCTGAAATTGTCCCATCTTGAAACGCCGTTATAAAGCCCCGGATAGACGTAAGCGGCGAACGTATATCATGCGAAATATTTGCGATAAACTCACGCCGTATGCGTTCCTGCTCTTGCAAGCTTTCGGCCATGCGGTTAAATTGCTTTGCAAGCTGCCCTACTTCGTCCCGGCTTTTGTAGGGTAGGCGCTTATCCAAGTCCCCGCTTGCAATTTCTGTTGCGGCTTTGCTCATTTGCTGCAGCGGGCGGCTTATAGCACGGCTTGAGACATAAATAAGAATAAACGCAAATAATCCGGTGCCTAAAAGTGCAATGGTGGTTATGCGATACATTTCTGATATTGCGGCCTCCAGTGCCTCCATTGAGAACCCTACAAGGGCGGCACCGGCCACTTCTTCGTTAAACCAAAATGGGTGGCCTACAATTAAATAAGGCATGTTGTCGCTAGTTTCTTGTGCAAAAAAAGCCACTGTTTGGCCATTTAACAGCGGCATAAGTTCCGGAGGGTTTATCCAGCCGGAAAACTCCCTTATATCTGTGGGAAGCAGGTCAAAATTGTTGTCTATGATAATGACAGCGGCATCTGTGTATTGGTATATATTTATCAGCTCTGTTTGCAAAAGCTGAATGTTAAACAGCCCAAAAACAGAAAAGTTCTCTACCGTAGCGGCAATCCTTGCGGCAAGTGTAGTTAGCTCGTCTATTTTTTGCTCTGTCAAAAAATTGCGTATGCCTTGGGTTAAAACAAGTGCCAATAGTAAAAAACTAAGCACCAGCGTGGTTAAAAAAATTAATAATTGCTTTACAAAAATGCGCATTGTTTACACCTCGTCATTATTGTACAATGATTTTCATACATTTCAAGGTGGTGTTTTTGTGAAGAAAAAAAAGCAGGATAATTTTAATGATATTTTCTATGGCATTTTATTTGCTATTGTAGTGGGGATTATGCCCCTTGTTGTGCATATAGCAGTACGTCCGCATTCCGCCGACGTTGCCTTTTTGGGGCTTGGAGGCACTTATCACGACCCATTTAACTTCATGAAGGCTGTATTTTTGACCCCGGTAGCAGGTTTTATGGCGTTTTATGCCATTGCGGCACCTCTTACATCCGGTAAAAGTATTGATGTTAAAGCGTGGGCTTTAAAGCTACCAGTTTTATTGTCGTTGGTATTTTTAATTTTCTCGTTGATTTCGGCCATATTTTCATCTTTTCCTTCTACCGCGTGGTTTGGTACAAGCCACCGAGAAGAGGGGATGATGATGTGGCTTGTTTATTTTGTGGTTTTTTGGGTGGCAATGATGTACGTAAAATCAGAAACCCAGGCAAAGCCGATACTTTGGGCACTCACATTTTCTTCGATTGTTATGGGGGCAATTGGGCTTGGACAGCTTTTCGGCTATAATTTTTTTGGCACGGACATTGGTAGGTGGCTTGTTGCCGGTGCAGAGGCACACCGCGTAGTTTTAAATTTTGAAATTGCAAATGGTACATTATTTAACCCAAATACTTTTGGTAAGTATACAGCTATGGTAATGCCTGTGTTACTGCTTGCCGCCATTGGTTACGAGGGGTGTGGGCAGAAAATAATAAAAGCCGCCATGTTTATAGGCGGCGGTTTGATGTTAATTGGCGTGTTTGCAAGCAGCTCTTTGGGCGGGTTGATTGGGGTTATAACTGCAACAGGCGTGGTTATTGTTACTTATCTATGTAGTTTAATAGCCAAAAAGGGTGGCAAAAAACTGCTGTGGCCGGGGATTGCATTGGTGGTTTTTGGTGGCGCAGTGGCATTAATGTTGATGTTTGTACCACAGCTGAACCACAGATTTACTACGCTCACAAATCGGCTACAGGAGGCCGCGGCGGCGGAAACTACAGATGCCCAGCGCTTTACTTTTGAAGGCAACAGAGTAATCGCGCACAGGGGCGACGAAACAATCTTTACTTTAACCGTGCATAACATGAACAATAGCGACTGGTTTACGGTGCATGATGCTAACGGCGCGGAATTGACAGTAACAAACTTTACCCGCGGAATAGGCGAAACGCTTGACCGGTACGATATCAATATACCCGGTTTTAGAATATTAACCCTTGCCAGAGGGGAAACGATGTTTACTATGGAAGTGGCAAGGCAAGCGATACCTTTTATGCTTGTTTTTGAAAATGAACGATTATATGGACATCCACGTACAGTATCAGACTACAGAATAGATTTTGCCAACCCGCCGGCCTCTTGGGGTTTTGAAGGGCGCGAGACTTGGGGCAGTGGCCGCGGTTTTATATGGTCGCGTACATTCCCACTTATGCCAAGATATATTATATTGGGCAGCGGGCCGGATACGTTTGTAAATGTGTTCCCGCAGCACGATTTGCCTGCACTTTATCTTACTTTTAATAACCCCTACCAGATAGTGGACAAGGCGCATAACTTGTTTTTACAAACGTGGATTGGTTCCGGCGGGATATCTGCCATTGCACTTTTTGCTTTATTTTTCCACTACATTATAACAACATTTTGGAGCTTGATAAAAACTAAGGACGAGTCCAAATTTTCATATATGCTGCGTTTTGGGTTGTTGGCAGGGGTTGCCGCTTTTGTAATGAGCAGCATGGCTACTGATAGTACAATAGGCTCTACAGGCGTGTTTTTTGTACTGCTTGGTATGGGTTATGGGTTGAACTATGCTCTTAAAAAATTACCATTAAGCAGCCGATAATAAACCCAAGTAAGCCGCCCAGCCAAATAATCAACTTCAATTCGCGTCCGGCGACAGAGAGGATTACTTCTTCCGCTTCCGCAACGTCAAAAGATGCCAGTTTGTTTTCTATCATGGTTTGGATGGGCATGTTTTTTGCAAGGTAACCGGCTACAAATTCTAGCACACGGGAGACTGTGTGCTTTTGTTCATTTTTAATGGGGGCTATGCCCCCAAGCCCCCTCGCTTCAACGGGGGTGAACCCCGTTTCCGCTCCGCCGACAGGGTCGGCGACGCAAGCAGCCCTGCTTGCTTGATTCGTTAAGAGGTCGCGGATGTTTTGGCTTAGTAAGTGTTGTGTTATTTCTTGCTCCGGTAGATTGTCTATTACTTCGTGCAGTTTTTGGCGCAATTCTTCGTTTTTCTCCGGGTCGGCAATGTATTCTAGGATGTTAGTTTTAATGCTTTCGTATACTTTGCCCTTTGCCACAAACATGCTGGCGAATTTGCTTACGCTGTCGTCTACTACTTTTTGCACTGTGGCTGCTAGTTTTTCTTCAAGTTCGGGGTGTGTTTGGGGTATGTTGGATACAAACTCCAGAATGTTTGGCAGCTGTTTGTCTGCAAAGTTTTTTAAGGCGTTTTTTATATCGGTAGTGTGGGGCGTTATTATTTCGCCTATGGTTATGTCTGGGATTTGCCATAGGGTTAGGTCTGCCAGTTCTTTTGCTAAAACTTCCGGCGTTAGTAGGCGGGTGCTTATTGCTTCGGCTATTTTTGTGGCAAGGCGTGTGCGTTCTTTTGGAATGAGCCCGGGTGTGAAGGGGAGTTTGAACCCTAGGATATACTTTGCCTTGTGGGGGCGGAATAGCATTTTGATGGCTAGCCAGTTGGTGGATAGGGCTATTATTGCACCTAAAATTGGTGGTAGAATGTAGTCTAAGATGGACATGGTGGGTACTCCTTATCTGCTGCATACTAAAGAGGCGGGGCAAGCGGGCATAGCCCGCGCCAAAGGCGAGCGGAGGGCTGCGTACTCTGACCCTCCGAATCCACCGCCCACTGGCCTAGAGTCCAGCGGCTCGGTAGATAGTCGGGTCAGAGTACGCAGCCCTCCGCTCGCCTTTGGCGCGGGCTATGCCCGCTTGCCCCTCGGTATTGGTTAGTTTTTTATCTGCTACGTACTCTGCCTAGGCCGGATACGTTTTGTGTTACTTGTGGGGCGCCATCATAAGTAACGCTGCCTACGCCACTTAGGTCTACTCTAAGGGTGGATGATGCATGAACATCTACGGACGCTGCTCCGGAAACATCAACAACAACATCTTCGGCTATAAGGTCAAAAGCGTTAATTGAAATCGCTCCGGATGAATCGATGTTTAAAGTGTTAACTTCTCCTACGAGTGTAATGCTGCCTGCACCGGATGCATCAAAGTCTAATCGGTCGCCTACTACTTCTATAGTGCCGCTTACTGCGCCGGAAATATCGATGCTATTTAATGTTGGAGCGTGGATGGTAAGGCGTGGGGCATTGCCTGTAGTATTAATGCCTATACCTCTGCGGTATCCTACATGTAGTACGTTTCCTCTTACGTTGGTTTCTAGGTACTCAAACAAGTTTTCGTGCTGCGTAATTTCTACGAAGAATGTGTCTGAATGTGCAAATGTAAGATTAAAAGCCCCGCTTAAATTGATGCCGGAGAAGTCGCTTGCATCAAGCTGGCGTGTTTCAAGAGGGCCCGCGCCTGTAACAATGGTGCCTGATATGTTGTTACAACCGGTTAGTGCAAAGATACTAATGCTAAGTAGAACTGTAATTGCTATGATTTTTTTAATCATTATTAAAACCTCCTAAGTTTTCTATAAGAATATACGCAAGTTTTTACAAATGGTTTTGTGAAATGACCGTGATTTGGTGTATAGTATAAAGCGGTTTGAATTTGAATTGGTGGTGCCAAAAAAAACAAAACTGTTTGATGCGAAGAAAGAGTGATATTTGTGTTAGAAAATAATCTGATAACCCGCGCGGGGGTTAGGGAAGTTATTGAGCGGCATGGCCTTGCTGCAAAAAAGAAATTGGGGCAGCACTTTCTAGTAGATGGGCATGTGCTTAATAAAATACTAAATGCCGCCGATGTGGCGGCAGATGATATTGTTTTAGAGATAGGCCCTGGCATAGGCGGGCTTACGCAAGCACTTTTGCAAAAAGCGGGGCATGTTATTGCTGTAGAATTGGATAAAGAGCTTGTGCCTATTTTGCAAAGCCAGTTTGCCGGGGATAACTTTACCCTTGTGCAGGGGGATATCCTGCAGGTGGATTTACAAGAGATTCTTTTACCCTACAACCGAAATATAAAAGTGGTTGCAAACCTGCCGTATTACATTACTACGCCTGTCATTATGCACTTGCTGGAGAGCGGGCTTAACTTACAATCCATCACCGTTATGATACAAAAGGAAGTTGCAAAACGCATGGCAGCTGTGCCAAGCACAAAGGATTATGGCTCGTTAAGCCTTGCCGTGCAGTATTATGCGGATGTTTCTATTGCTGCATATGTGCCGGTAAACTGTTTTATGCCCCGCCCGGGGGTGGATTCTGCTGTAGCGCATTTGGATATTTTGCCCAAACCTAGAGTGGCAGGGGATAAAGAGCGGCTGTTTAAAATTATTCATGCCGCATTTAACCACCGCCGCAAAACGTTGGTTAACACGTTGGATAATGTAGGTTTTGGCACCGGAAAGGACGACTTAGCTGAAAAGCTAATCGCCTGTGGGCTTAACCCGCAAGTGCGTGGCGAGGCGTTGGATATATTTCAGTTTGCTACACTAGCTGAAGCACTTGAATAGTTCGTTTATTTGTACTTCTTGCTGCGCTTTAGTTGCCATGTTTTTAAGAATGCCCTTGCCTGTTGTTAGTTCGTTGCCGCCCAGTATAATTGTGTACTGGGCATTTATTTTGTCTGCAAATTTCATTTGGGCTTTCACACTGCGGCCTATTATATCTGCCTCTGCGCGTATGCCTTGTAGGCGTAGGTTGTAGGCTATTTCTTGGGCTTTGACAAAACCAGCCTCTTCCGCATGGCCTATGAAAATTTGTGGTGGGTTGGTTGGGGCTGCTTCTTGCTGTTTTTGCAGCAAGAGAACAAGCCGTTCTATACCCATGCCAAAGCCAACTGCCGGGGTTTTTGCCCCGCCAATTTGGGACACAAGGCCGTCGTATCTACCGCCGCCTGCTACTGTAAGGCCGCCGCCTTCTATAAATTCAAATACAGTGCGGGTGTAGTAGTCAAGCCCGCGTACAACTTTGGGGTCCACCACAAAGGGTATGCCAAAGTTTGTTAGAAGTTTTTTTAAATTTTCAAAATGGTTGGTGCATTCTTCATCAAGGGAATCAAGCACCAGTGGTGCGTCTTCCAGTTCCACTTTGCAATTTGGGTTTTTACAGTCCAAAATGCGGAGTGGATTTTTTTCTGCCCTTGTTTGGCATAAGCCGCACAATTTGCCTAAGCGTTCTTGTATAAACGTGCCCAGTTTTTCGTGATAGGCTTTGCGACAGTCGTTGCAGCCTATGCTGTTTATGGTTACGGCTACGCCTTCTACCCCAAGTTCCTGCAATAGAGTATAGCCTAGCGAGATAACTTCTGCCTCAGTAGCGTAAGAATCCGAGCCAAATACTTCTACTCCAAATTGGTAATGCTGGCGGTAGCGCCCGGCCTGTGGGTTTTCGTAACGGAAGTTTTGGCCAATGTACCATAGTTTTGTTGGCTGAGGCTGGTTGTGCAGGCCGCGCTCGATATACGCACGCGCAACACCGGCGGTAAGCTCTGGGCGGAGTGATAGGCTGCGCCCGCCTTTGTCTAAAAAGGTGTACATTTCTTTTTGTACGATGTCTGTGGTGTCGCCAACGCCGCGCAAAAACAGGTCGGTGGATTCTATTATGGGGGTGCGTATTTCGTTAAAGTTGTAGCTGCTGGTGATTTTGCGTATGGCGGTTTCAGCTTTGTGCCAGATTAGCATTTCTTCGCCGTAAACGTCTCTGGTGCCTTTGGGTGCTTGTATCATGGTTGATTTCTCCGTTCTACATATACTTCCGGGTTTTTTACGTTAAATTCTCTTGTTATTTTGTCGCCAATTACAAATTTGCTAACCGCGCCGGCTCCAAAACCTATTACTGTTTGCACCTCTGACATCATGCCAATGTTGTATAGGCATTCGTGCCCGGGTTTGCTGTAGCCCACATTTTCAAACAAGCCAGTCATATTCTTTTGGCGGTATAGGTAGTAGGGGCTTAGCCCTGCACTTGTGCAGGCGCTCGCTGCTATGTTTAGCATTGCTTCTGTGGTTTTTGCGCTCGGCAGGGCAAATTCTTCCTTGTTAGAGTTGATATTTGATGCACGTTTTACTGCCAAAGTGTGGACGGTAACATTGTCCGGGGATAGTTTCATCAAGTTTTCCATAGTGCGTGCGACATCTGCTACGGTTTCGCCCGGCAAGCCTACAATTATGTCTGAATTGATGGAGTTAAAACCTGCTTCTTTTGCTAGAGAGAAGGCCTTGTAGAAATCTTCTGCTGTATGCCGCCGCCCGATTGTTTTTAGAGTGGTGTTGTTCAGCGTTTGCGGGTTTACCGCAATTCTGTTTGCGCCGTAGCGGCGCAGTAATGCCAAGTTTTCCGTTGTTAATGTATCCGGGCGGCCTGCTTCTACTGTGTATTCAACGGCGGCGTCAAACTGTTCGGCTACTGTACTAAGCAGTTTTTCCAGCAGATAGTTATTTAAAACGGTGGGGGTGCCCCCGCCTATGTAAATTGACGAAATGGGGGCGGTTATTTTTTTTTGCTTTATTTCGGCGATTAAAACATCCACATATTTTTCGTGCATGTCTTTTATTCCCCAATTATGGTCTACATTAAATGAGCAGTAGGCGCAACGGGTTGGGCAGAAGGGAATGCCTATGTAAATGCCAATAGCATCTTCTCCATGGGTGGAGATTTCCTTTGTTAGCCTGTTTTCTGCATGGGCTATGTCCAGCGCAAGTTTTGCCTTTTCTTCTGCGCAGCAGAAAGGGTTTTGCATGGTGTCTATAACCTGCTGGTTAGTAAAGCCATGCGCCAGCCAATCTCGCACCATTTTGGACGGACGAATGCCCGTAAGCGCACCCCAAGGGGTATATGCGCCTACTGCTTCTTGTAACGCATGATACAAAACCAGCATAAGCACACGGCGGGGCGTGAGGTAAAAAGGCAGGTTAGTTATTGGCAGCCTATGTGTGGCTTGTGTTTTCCCTCTGTAGGCAACCGACGCACTAGCAAAACCATCGGTTATTTCTGTAGTGATTTCATAGCCTTCACTACAGCGCACAGGGCTGTGTGCTGCGCCGCTTTCAGCGGCGGAACGGAGCAGGGATTCATTCCCTGTGTAGTGAGGGGGTTTGGGGGCTGTGCCCCCATTTAAATAAGGAAAAAGCTGCGTAACAACCTGCACTTCATTTTCAAAGTTATGATTAATATTTTTAACTATCATGTGTTAACCCTAACTACTTCGTGGGCTTTGGTTGCGCTTTGCAGTTTTTTAATCAACTGGTTTAAATGCTCTGTGTCGTGGATATTAACGCCAATAGAAACAACAGCATGCCCTTGCACACTTGCCGCACTAAAAGATGTAGTCTGGATATTATCATCCTTTAGCACATCATTTACGGTATATATAACGTGGTTGCCATCCGGGCAAGTTAGGCGCAAGTTTACATGATAAGTCCTGTGTGTTTTTTCGGGCACATCCCACTGCACTGTAATCAAGCGTCTGCGGTCGAGTTCGCTCATATGAATAACGTTTATGCAGTCTGTCCTGTGCACGGTCATGCCGCGGCCGCGGGTAACAAAACCTGTAACTTCATCGCCGGGTAGGGGGTTGCAGCATTTAGAAAATGTTGCGGATGTATCACCCAGCCCTTTTATGATAATGCCGCTTTTTTTGCCCTTATGCTCTGTTTTGGGTTTTGCGCTTAATAATTCTTCTATAAGTTCTTCGTCACTTGGCGGCGGCTGAACTCTCTCGTATTCTCTGTACAAATGGTTGGTTATTTGCTTTTCTTTTACACCGCCTGTGGCAACCATAATGTATAGATTATCCATGCTTTTGCAGTTAAACCTTGCAAGCAGGTCTGCTTCACGGCCTTCTGCCAGCAATTCATCTAATGTAACTTTATGCTCGAGCGACAAGCGCTCCAGCGTCTCGCGTCCCTTTTGCAGGTTAACTTCACGGTTTTCTTTGTTAAACCATTGGGTTATTTTGTTGCGCGCAGTGCTTGTTTTTACGATTTTTAACCAGTCTGGGTTTGGCCCTTTAGAGTTTTGGCTTGTTACAATTTCTACAATGTCGCCGGAGGTTAAAACATGGTCTATAGGCACAAGTTTGCCGTTAACCCTTGCCCCTACCATCCGGTTACCAACAGCGGAGTGTATGGCATATGCAAAGTCGATAGTACAGGAGCCGTCTACCAAGTTAATAGGTTCACCCTGTGGTGTAAATGCAGAAATATGGCCTTGGAATGCACTAAGGTCCATTTTTAATGCAGACAAAAAGTCGTCACTGTCGGAAATTTCGTTTTGCAAGTTCATAATTTCTTGTAGCCATTTATCTTTGGCGGCTTTGCCGCTCTCTTTGTATTTCCAGTGCGCGGCAACACCAAACTCGGCAACTTCGTGCATTTCAAACGAGCGGATTTGTACCTCAAAATGTTCGCCGGGGCCAACAAGTGTCGTATGCAAGCTTTGATAGCCGTTTGGCTTTTTCTTTGCGATATAGTCTTTTATTCGCCCGTCTACAGGCGTAAACAGGCCGTTTACAAGCCCCAGTGCCATATAACATTCCGGTATGCCTTTTACCAAAATGCGCACAGCGTATAGGTCGTGTATTTCGTCTAGCACTTTGTTTTTGGACTTCATTTTTTTATAAATACTGTATAGCCGTTTGGGGCGGCCTTCTACCACGCCCTCTATGCCGTTGTCTTTTAATGCATTGCGGATTTCGTCCATCATGCGCTCGGTGAGGGCAATACGCTCGGGCATTTTTAGGCGAACTTGGCTTGTGAGCTCGTTGTAAAGCGTGGGGTCGGAATATCTAAAGCCCAATTCTTCAATTTCATAACGCAGTGTGGAGATACCAAGACGATGTGCAAGCGGTGCATAAATATCCAGTGCTTCTGTCGCCTTCCTTATCTGATGTTCCTCTGGCATTCCATCCAAAGTGCGCAGGTTATGCAGTCTGTCCGCAATTTTTATCAAGAGTACGCGCACATCTTCCGACATGTGAAAGAACATTTTGCGGTATGTTTCCGCCATGGCTTCTGTTTTTGACACATACTTTACTTGGTCCATTTTGGTAACGCCCGCAACAAGCAAAGCAACTTCCGAACCGAATTGGGCGGCAAGTTCTTCCTCTGTAACAGCACAATCTTCTACTACGTCATGCAATAATGCAGCAACAATAGATTCTTGGTCGGATTTTATATCTGCCAAAATGGCTGCAACTTCTATGGGGTGAATAACATACGGCTCGCCGGATGCTTTGCGAAATTGAGTCTTGTGTGCTTCTTTTGCAAGCAAAAAAGCCTGCTCTACAATGTCTAAAGAGGAGGATGCGCGGTAAGACCTTATTTTTTTTATGAGCGCGTTGTAAGCGTTGGTTATTAGTTGCTCGTGAGATGGGTTTATGGGTTGCATGCATGGCCTCCTTTTTGGTGGGATGCGGTGTTATGTGTTCAACGTATTTTTTAATAATGGCAAATCTTCATTGATTGTTTTCCAAACAACTTGCATATCAAATGCTTCATAATTGTGTGCTGCAATGTTGCGCATTGCTTGTATCTTCTTCCACGGTATTTCCTTGTTTTTATCAAGAAAAGTTTCGGTAAATGCCTTTGTTAGTTCACCTATATGGATTAGCGTCATTGAAACTGCTCTTTGTGTTTTATTATCCTCATAGAAATTATCAGCGGTCATTCCAATTGTAAAATCGTTAATGATATTGATTTCATTAACGATTTTATTTGCAATAATTACATCTCTTCTATTTGCATCAGCCATAAATCGGTACCACCTTTTGTATTGTCATATATTCTGAGGCATCTTTTGAAAGCGGAAATCTAATCATATCTACTTTTATATTAAGCTGGTCTGCTATCTCTTGCTGAAACCCACAAAAATCTAACGCAGATACCGGCCATTCCGTGAACTCAACTAAAATATCCACATCACTTTTTTCTGTTGCCAGCCCATCTGCATACGAACCAAAAAGCTGCACGTTCTTCACAGGGTAATCCGGCGCAATTTTTTCAACGGCATTTTTTATTTCATGGATGGTTAGCATAGAATTGCCTCCTTTCGTGTTTCTTCGGCAGCGTATTTATAAATCATATCGCATTACTAACTCCATCGGATAAGTATACACTTCTAACGCGACGATTTTGGTTATTCCAAAACTTCTGGCAAAACCTTGATAAAAGTTTTCAAAAATCTTTTCCATTGCTTTTTGCAATTGCGAAAGTTTGACTGCTCCTATTGTAGAATGAATAATAGGATAGCCCCATTCTGATGAATAAAACCAACCAAGCTTGCCATGATAGTTATCAAGTTTTTCATGGAATGCATAATAAAAATCAATTAAGCTTTTTGATTGCGAGGGCGAGGCATATACAGTTGCAGTTTTGGCATTCTCGCTAAATGGTGGGAAAATCCCTAATGAAGATAACGATATTTCAAAGGCATTATGCCTGTGCGAAAAATCTTCAGTCCATTTCAAGAGTTCATCAATGTTTACATCTTCGTATGCTGCAATGGTAATATGCGGCGGCCATTCGGAAAGTTCATCGATGCAATCTGCTTCATAAAGCACTTTTCTAAGCATATTTAATTTGTCGGTCGTTTCGTCGTCAAATCTTGCGATAACTACGTAGTTGGTTATGAGTTGCTCGTGAGCGGGACTGCATGATGGTTCCACTACTAGACCTCCTTTTTTGATGCTTCTTTCAATGTACCCTTATCAATCAAATTGTAACCTAATAAGCGCTTTATTTCTCTTGGGGGATTGGACATATCGCAAATAATAAACTTGCCCTTTTCAAATCTTGCATAACTTATGCTGATACGACCTATGGCTTTAGTATACTCGACAGTTGAAAATTCGCAGGGTACTAGAACCCAGTGGTATTGGCTGTTGCGCATAGCGACTAAATATGTTTTGCCATCAATTTCTGTAACCATTTTTTCGCGCCCGCCAGAGAGTTTATCTAATATATTTATAACCAAAGCAGAAAGAATAAATAGCGCATATATGCCAAGCATAAAAAACGCTATGTAAAGCAGTATAAAATAACTTCGGAAGAAAGAAATTTGAACTTCGTAAAGTCGCACAAACTGTAATGTTTGATAGTAATTATGAATGTGCAAATACGCAAGCGCAGTTAACAGTGCAATAACCGTATAAGTTATCCAAGTACGATCGGTTTGGGAGACATATGTTTTACCGTCAAATATTTTTTCTTTATCTTTGCCGGCGATGATATATGTCTTAGATAGCGCCTGTGCAAGAAAACATGAAACAGCCACGACTACAAATAAAACCCACCACGGAGCTGTTACCCCAAGAAAATACACCGGTATAAAGACACCGAGCCCCAATGTGCTTAAAAGCGTTATCCAAATGCCAATGCTGTCACCAATACTAGCTTGATATATTGCACGTATGGGTATACCAAGTTTGCCGGCTTGTCTGTACCTTGCCAAGTTGGAGAGTAGTAGCGAGAATGCACCTAGAATAGTGACGGAAAGCGAAACGAAACTGGTAATGGTGCTTGCTTCGCTAAAGATGTTTTGAATGTAATCAAACATTTGTTTGCTCCTCTTCTCCAAGACACATTCTTAGACTTTGTCAATTATAGCACTTTTAGGTATACTAAGCCAAGTAAGCAAAACGAACTCGATGGAGGCATGTATGCAAAAGAATTTCCGTTCCGGTTTTGTAACATTAATCGGCCGCCCAAACGTAGGCAAATCTACCCTTATGAATTTGTTTATCGGCGAAAAAATATCCATAGTTACAAATAAACCGCAAACAACCCGCAACAAAATACGCAGCATTTTAACCAGGGACGACTACCAGATAATATTTATAGACACGCCCGGCATTCATAAACCCACGACAAAACTGGGCAAATACATGGTAAAAAGCGCCCACACCGCTTTAAACGAGGCAGACGCTGTTGTTTTATTGGTGGAGCCTAAACTGTTGGCTGCCGACAAAGAAATTATCGAAAGCCTAGAGGGCGTCAAAAGCCCTGTTTTTCTTGCGATAAACAAAGTAGACACTGTGGACAAGCCAAAATTGCTTAGCATTATAGAAAGCTACAGCAAGTTGTACCCCTTCAAAGAAATTATCCCACTGTCTGCCCTTAAAGCAGAAAACACAGACGCGTTGCTAAACTCTTTGCATGGCATTTTGGAGCCCGGGCCTATGTATTTCCCGGAAGACCAAATTACAGACCAACCGGAGCGGCAGATAACCGCAGAAATAATACGCGAAAAAGCGCTCACATTTTTGCAGGAAGAAATACCACATGGGCTTGCGGTAGATATTACCGGAATGAAATCGCGCTCCGCAAACCCAGATGAAGAACCAGACGCAATAGTGGATGTAGGGGCCACAATTTTTTGCGAAAGAGACAGCCACAAAGCAATAATAATAGGCAAAAAAGGCGAAATGCTAAAGCGCATAGGCAGTGCCGCCCGCCGGGATATAGAACGGCTGTTAGGCTCGCCAATATACCTAGAGCTGTGGGTAAAGGTGAAGAAAAATTGGCGCGACAGCGATTTTTTATTGAAGAATTTTGGATATAACGAGAGAGAAATCTAAAGTGTTTCCATTTATTTACCCGTATATAACATGTGCATAAGAAAATACTAAAAGCACAATAACTTAGGGGGTAAAAAGATGGATTCTTCAAAAAACGATTGGCTTTTGTTTGCCTTAACTGGCGACCCAATGCAGTATTTGAATTATAAGAAGAGGCAGCAGCAAGAAGAAACGGATACACCAAACGGGCAGGTTTTTAATATGTAAGGACGCCGGGCGCGGCTTTGGCGGTGGGAAATTGCCTTGTGCTAGTTAAGTCAAATTCCCCACCGCCAAAACCGCTTACATAGTTGTAAGGGTTAAAAGGTCTTTTTGTTAGGCTTTTTAGAAGGTATGAGTTATGGAAAAAATAAAAGTGCGAGGCATAATCATAAGAGAATACGACGCAGGCGAATCCGATAAGCGGCTAAATATCTTTTGCAAAGGATATGGCCGCTTGTTGGTGTATGCCCGCGGGGCAAAAAAGCCGACGAGCAAATATTTAGCTTGCGCACAAATGTTTACATATGCAGATTTTATTTTAGTAAAAGGCAGAGGGTTTTATTCCCTTGCAGGCGCAGATATTATCGAGAGCTTCTACCCCTTGCGCGAAGATTACGACAGATTAATTGCCGCATACCAAGCCGCAGAAGTATGCGAAAAAACCCTGTGGGACGACCTTGAAAGCGATAAATTATTGCTGCTGCTGTTAAAAACGCTTGTACACTTATGTAAGGGAGCTCTGCCCCCAGCGCAAGTTAGCGCTGTATTTTTACATCGTTTTTTTGATGTGTTTGGCCTTCGCCCACAAACAAAAAACTGCACTATATGCAATGCGCCACCAATAGGCGGGGCTCACATATGTGCAGAAGGAATTGCGTGTAAAACACATAAACCGGCACGTGCTGTTTTCGTGTCAGATGCCGGATTGAAAGCATTGAATTATATGTTGGATACTAGCCTAAACGAATCTTTTAGCTTTACCGCAAGCGAACGGGCAATAAACGAACTTACAGCCGCCGCAAAACTCTTGTGGGAAACCCACTTTGAAAATAAGTTATGCTAAACCATGCGCCCTGGAAAGGCATTAAGCCCCCAGCCGTCAGTATGCCCGGCCTGTAACTTATAGTATCCGCGGCAGGCAATCATTGCCGCGTTATCTGTGCAGTAAATGGGTTTTGGTATATACAAATCAATCCCGTTTTCATCGCAGGCATTTTTTAGCCCTTCACGTAAGCCCCTGTTGCAGGCAACGCCTCCGGCAAGGGCTATTTTTTTGTAACCGTATTGTATACTTGCCGCGATGGTACGCTCTGTAAGTACATCTACCACAGCCTTTTGAAAAGATGCCGCGATGTCTTCCACCGGAACGGTTTCATTTTTAGCCATAAACTGCATTACAGCGGTTTTCAAACCGCTAAAGCTAAAGTTGAACCCTTCTACCTTAGCTTTGGGGAAATTAACCGCCAATGGGTTGCCTTCTGCCGCAAGTTTATCAATTTTGGGCCCGCCGGGATAACCCAGCTTTAAAACCCGCGCTGTTTTATCAAAGGCTTCGCCGGCGGCGTCGTCCCGTGTGGAGCCTAACACTTCGTAAGTATCATAATCTTTAACAGCTAAAATAGATGTGTGCCCACCGGAAACAACCAATGCTAAAAAAGGCGGCTCAAGGTCGCTTTCATCCAGATAATTTGCACATACATGCGCCTCTATATGGTGGACGCCTATCAAGGGTTTTTTATGAGCATAGGCAAGCCCTTTTGCATAATTGAGCCCCACCAGCAACGCACCTGCAAGCCCGGGGCCGTTTGCTACGGCAAAGCCGCCAATTTCCTGCAAAGAAAGCCCTGCATTTTGCAGGGCCTCAGTAACTATATAATCAATAGATTCTATGTGCTTACGTGCGGCAATTTCGGGTACAACACCGCCAAATTTTGCATGCACATCTACTTGGCTTGCAATTACGTTGGAAAGCACGGTTCTTCCATTTTTTACTATTGCAGCACTTGTTTCATCGCAACTGGTTTCTATCCCAAGAATAATCACGCTAAACTCTTCTCCTTATCGCCTTGTTGCAATACAAACGCTAACCCGCCGGAAATTAACATTAATACGAGTGCGGCAAAACTTATCAAAGTAATGTTTAGGTTTACCTCGGGGGTGAACAGCCTGATAATATCTACCGCAAAATCGCGCACTAAAAACAAAACGGCAAGCACTTCGCCAAAAAATATGGTCATAGCGGGTGCAAATGTGGGGCTGTACGCCAAGATAAAAGCAATAGCTATGAGTATTAACCCTATACCACTTACAGCAGCTTTTTTAACCCAAGAAAGCGCAGTTTGTCGTTCCGCCAAAGGCTCTAGTTTAATGCGCTCCATTACACTGGCCGCAAAGTTTGCAGGTGCCTCTACGATTTCAATTTCTGCCGCTTTATCTATGGCGAGATAGAACTCTCGGCAGGTTTTGCATTTTAACACATGCTTTGCAAGTGTGTTGGCTTCTTTAGGCACAAGCGAGTTCTCGATATGTTTCATTATTAAATTTTCTGCTAGTTTACAACTGTCCATGTTCTCACTCCCCTACGATTAATAGATTTTTAAGCATTTTGCGTCCGCGGAATATGCGGTTTTTAACTTTTGAGATTGGTTCGCCTGTTTTTTCTGCAATTTCTATATAGCTGAGCCCTTTGTGGTGGTACAGCATTACAGGTACGCGATAAATTTCTGGCAGCCCACTTAGTATTTTGTTGATGCGTGCGGTTTCTTCTTCTTGCAAGTATTCGTCTTCTAACGAGCGGGTAACGCCTGGTACGCCGCCTTCCTCTGTATAGGTTTCGTAAGAAATGCTGTCGAGTTTTCTTTTGCGGTGCTGGTCGATAATATGGTTGGTGGTTATGCGCATTATCCACGTGCTAAATTTAAATTCCGGAGTGTAGCTTTTTAAGTTTTTGAATGCCTTTAGAAATACATCCTGTGCTAGGTCGTTCGCATCGTCGCTGTTTTTTGTTTGGCGTAGGATAATGGAATAGACTAAGTTTTTATAACGGTTAACTATTTCCGAAAAAGAGTCGTTGTTGCCTCCTAGACAGTCGTTGATGATTTCCAAATCTGTACGTGTGTCCATTCCTTCACTCCTTTAAGAGATTATAGCCCACGGATTACACGGATAAGACCTTTGATTAACACGGATTTAAAAACATAATAATCTGCTTTTAATCCGTGTTAATCCGCCTTTTATCCGTGTAATCCGTGGCCCATTATTCCGTAAAAATTAGCGTTTTTGTCATGCGGTCTTTGCCCGCTATTGTGTTTGGGAAGATGTCGGTAGCGAAATGCAGGTAGTCTTTTGGGTTAGGTAGTGCGGGGCTGTAGTGTGTAAGCCACAACTCTTTAACCTGTGCTTTTTTTGCTATGGTTGCTGCTTCTTGAAATGTCATATGCCTGCGTAGGGCGGTTTTATCTTGTTTTGTAGTATCTCCATATAATCCTTCACAAATAAACAAATCTGCCTTGGCTGTAAAATCAGGCAAGCCGGCCACTGGGCGGGTATCTGTACAAAACGCCAGTTTTAACCCCCGCCGTGGCGCACCTAGAACCATATCTGAGGTGTACGTCTTACCTTCATATACGATAGTTTCATCATTTTGTTTCTGCAATTTCCCCCAAAGTTGCAAGGGAATATTTAACTCTCGAGCTCGCTCAGGGTCAAACTTGCCACGCCGTTTTAATTCTACACTATAAGCAAAACATGGAGTGCGATGGTTAAGCGGCAGCGTTTTAATGCTTAAGAGCTCGTCCACATCGTCTGTATATAAATGAGTTTTGCCCTCTTCCCATTCAAAAAACTCCAGCGGGAAAGGCAAATCTCTGGCGATAACACATAAACTCCTAACAATATGCTCAAGCCCGGTGGGGCCAAATAACTTCAATGGCTCGGTACGTTCTGCATTTGCCATAGTTAAAAGCAACCCTGGCAAGCCGGAAACATGGTCGCCATGGAAGTGTGTGAAGCAAATCATATCAATTTGCTTAAAACCCCAGCCCAAAAGGCGGAGGCTCACTTGTGTGCCTTCGCCGCAATCAAAGAGTATCATTCGACCATTAACCCGGCAAAGCATGGACGATAAAAACCGCCCGGGTAGTGGCATCATACCCCCTGTGCCCACTAGCGCTACATCTATCATAACTAACCGCCTTAATCTGCCGCAATATTTCTAAACACAATTTCGTTAGGCCGTGCCATGCCAAGCCTGTCCCTCGCCACTTGCTCTATCCATGCATAGCGGTCAAAAATAGCAATCTGATGTTCTAAGTGTTGGCGGGTGCGGTCTTCTGCTGTTATTAACTCTTGAACACGCTCATGCTCCCCACGCAGGGTATTGTACTCCCCGGCACGTCTTACAATAAACGCAAACGTTGCGCCAACCATAAGCATCGAAAAAATCAAGCAGAATATACCGGATTTCGTTAGTTTTCTTTTTTTAATTTTCTTATCTTCCAAATCAGTCACACCTTTTTGCGGCGGGCACGCCACTTCTTCTTCTGTATTCTGCCATATACCTTAACACGGCGCAAGAATTTGTTTGCAGGAGGTATGATTAATTTCGCAATAAAACGAAATGGCCATGAGATGGCTCTCAGCGCCAGCTGAATCACCTTCGACAAAAAAAACAAAATGACTTTTGACAAAGTTAAGAAATAAATAATGGCACCGCAAGTTATTCCAATTAAAGAAAAGGGGCGGATTTCTCCATAGTTTTGCACCAACATAAAATAAAACACAAAAACAGTAGCGGTGACCCAAAAGATAATATCTTCTATTTGGACAACCGCAACCGAATGGCGCACAACCCGCCGTAGCACCCTAAAAATATCGTATAGCACACCAACGGCCGCGCCTAATAGGACAGTAGACAAAAAAAGCCATGCCTGCCCCCACATGGGCAGTATCATTTAAACATCCGCCCAAAAAGAGATTTTGCCTTGGTGCCACTGCTTGCTTCTTCGTAACGTATGCCGTCTATTTCACCTGTTACGGCAAGTTCTCCGCTTTCTAAGTTGATGCGCTTTACATGCAAGTTTGCCCCGCTTAAAACGAGCACGCCCATTTCTGTTTCGCAGATGACGGATTCTTCGTCGAAGGAAATAACATCGGTTACGCCTGCTACGGTGATACTTTCTCTTTTATCTATGTGGATGTTATGGCGTAAGGTTGGAGCCGGCCCTGTTGGGCGCTTTCTTTCTTCTGGTGGTTGATATGCTGGCATAAAAAAATCCCCTTTCGTTTATACCATTGTTATGATGGTGAAAGGGGATTTATGTTAGAGGCGCGTTACTTACATTGTACGTCGATACCTGCGCATTAAGTAAAACATGACAATCATACGCATTATTTGCACTCCAATAAGCAATAGTATCGCCCATAATTCAAATTGCAAAGCTGCGAACAGAATTACAACAAGCCATAATGTCCACGAAATAAAGTCGTGCGCTCCTGCTTTTGCCTTCAAATCAACCATGATATTACGCTCATCGCTCATCTCAATATTTAATTTGCGGGCAAATTCGTCATCCTTTTTCGCCATTCGCGAGGCAACTACGCCTCCCAAACCACCTGCAAAAGCTCCGCATCCAACACCTATAAGAACATAAGGCAAAGTGCCAACATCAGTGAAAATCGCAAGGGCAATCCCTGCAATAAGCACCAGTGCACCACAGATTGAGCTAAAAATATAATTCTTATGCGGGTTTTTGTTCATTGCATTTCCTCCTCGTAAATAAAGATTTCTTCGATTGGCATTTCAAAATGACGTGCAATTTTGAAAGCAAGCGTAATCGAAGGATTGTACCGCCCGTTTTCCAGGCTGCTGATTGTTTGGCGAGTAACAGCAAGCGCATCTGCCAGTTCTTCTTGCCGTACTCCTCGCTCTTTTCGTATTGCTTCTAAGCGGTTTTTCAACCTGACCACTCCCTAATGCAAAGCATGCTTTACATAAATATATCATGGGCAAACGCAAATGTCAAGCGTGCTTTACATTTTTTTTGTACAACAAAAAAAGCTCAAAACATATATCAATTTTGAGTTTTAAATTTTTGATACTATGTCTCATTATTGTTTTTTTGGTGAAAAGCTTGCGGCATAGCCTGTAGAGCGGGTTTGCTGGGATTTTCTACAGGTTATTCAACCACTCTATACATAGCAGCGGTGTCTTCTTTTTTCACATTCTCTTTCACTTCCAAAATTTCAAAAGTAGTAACCTTTTCGCCAAACCTTATGGCAACTTTATCTCCAATTTTTACGTCTTGCGATGCTTTTGCTACCTTACCGTTAATTTCTACACGCCCGGCGTCGCATGCTTCGTTTGCTATTGTGCGGCGTTTTATTATGCGGCTTACTTTTAAATATTTATCAAGTCTCACGTTTGCATTTCCTTTCTGTGCCAAAGTGCTCCATTGCTATGTGGGGTATTCCGGCATCGTAGAATTCTTCGCCGTAAGGGGTGAAGTTTAGTTTTTCATAGAAAGGTATAGCGGAAAGCTGCGCATGCAAAATCTGCCTTTCGCCGCCCATGGACACACATGCATCTATTAAGGCCTGCATAACTCCAGTGGCAATGCCGCGCCCACGATGGCTTTTTAGTGTTGCAACCCTGCCAATAATAAAATCGTCTCGGGTTATCATAATGCGACCTGTGCTTACGGGTTGGTTGTCGTCATATGCTACAAGATGAATACATGCGCCATCGGTGCCGTCGTGCTCGTCTTTTTCGGGTACGTTTTGCTCTTCTATAAAAACTTTGCGGCGGATGTAATGCGCATCTGTTAAATCGTCTTTATCTCCAAAAAGCCATTGTAGTGTTAGCATAAAATCGCCTCTATTATCCTTCCGGCAGCGTTACCGTCTCCAAAGGGGTTTGGTACTTTTGCCATTTTGTCGTATGCATTTTTGTCTGTTAAAAGTCGAGTTGCCTCTTGGTATATGTTTTCTTCGTCCACGCCTGCAAGGACTAGGGTGCCTGCGTCCAAGCCTTCCGGGCGTTCGGTTACTTCTCTAAGTACAATTGTGGGCAGGTCAAAAGAAGGGGATTCTTCTTGCAGCCCGCCGGAATCTGTTAACAGGAGAGTAGTGCGGCGCATTAAGTTGTGCATGTCGAACACACCAATTGGTTCTGTTAATACAATCCGCTCTTGCCCTGGTAAGATTTTTTCTACCGCATCTACAACTGCGCGGCCGGGGTGCACAGGCCAAACAAGTAAAGTGTCCGGGTTGTTTTGTATCAGCCGCTTGACTGCTCGGCAAATATTTTCCATAGGTTCGCCCCAGTTTTCTCTACGGTGGGCAGTCATAAGAATAATCCGTTTAGAGAAATCTAAATTGTTTAGTGCGGGGCATTCAAAAACATAATCGCTTGACGCTGTGTATTTAATAAGGTCGATGGCTGTGTTGCCTGTTACGAAGATTTTTTCAGCCGGGATATTTTCTTTTAGTAAATTATCTCGCGATTGGCTGGTGGGCGCAAAGTAAAGGTCTGCAATGGCTGTTGTAAGACGGCGGTTAATTTCTTCCGGATAGGGGCGGTATTTGTCGTAGGAGCGTAAACCTGCCTCTACATGGCCTACGCTAACCTGTGCATAAAAAGCCGCTAAAGATGCCGCAAAAGTGGTTGTGGTGTCGCCGTGCACTAAAAGAATATCCGGTTTGTAATCTTCCAGTAGCGGTTTTAAGCCTTGTAATACCTTTGTTGTAATATCACTTAAAGTCTGACCTACCGACATGATGTTAAAGTCATATTCCGGTACTATGCCAAAGGGCTCTAGCACTTGGTCTAAGAGCTCCCTGTGCTGTGCGGTTACACACACTCTGGATTCAATTCCTGGGTGTTTTTTCATTTCAAGAATTAGTGGCACCATTTTTAAGGCTTCTGGTCTGGTGCCAAAAACAGATAATACTTTTTTCATGTTTAACTCCTTTGCCATCTGGCATAAATACCGCAAGGTAGGGTTACGCCGCTTTTTGCGGGCAAACCAATTTCTCCTACGGTAACCACGCCGCCCAGTTTATACTTTTTCGCTAGTATTTCAAGAATATTACCATACGCTGTTGGCGAAAAACCTGCGGTGTACCCGTTTATAAGCATAAATTTGGGGTTGTTTGAAAGTATGTTCATACAAGCATCGATAAGGTTGTGCAGTTTTTCTTCAAGTTTCCACATTTCGCCGCCGGGGCCGCGCCCAAATACAGGCGGGTCCATTATTATGCCGTCGTACAGGCTGTTACGGCGTGCTTCTCGTTGTACGAACTTTAGTGCGTCGTCCTCCATTATTCTGTGTGGGGCATTGGATAGTCCGGATAAATTAATATTATCCTTTGCCCAGCGATTCATACCCTTTGCGGCATCTATATGTGTAACGTTTGCGCCGGCCTGTAGGCATGCCAATGTTGCACCGCCTGTGTAGGCAAATAGGTTTAACACTTTGTCGCCTGCCGAAATTTGGTCTTGTGTCCACTCCCAGTTTACTGCTTGCTCAGGGAATAGCCCCATATGCTTAAACCCCGTTGGGCGGATATGAAAATTCAAGCCCTTGTAACCTATAGTCCATGCTTCTGGCACGTTTTTGCTTAGAATTTCCCAGCTTCCGCCGCCGGATTTGCTGCGGTGGTAGTACATGTCCGGGGTTGACCAGTCCACGCTTTTGTTACGCGGCCAAAAGGCTTGCGGGTCGGGGCGGATTACGGTTACTTTGCCCCAGCGTTCTAGTTTTTCGCCGCCTCCGGCGTCTAGTAGTTCGTAGTCTTGCCAGTTGTCTGCTGTGGTTATCATAGGAGGTTATCTTCCTTCGCTTCGATTGCCTTTAAATCAACAGCGTTTAAAGGCGATACTACCGGTTTTCCTGTTTGCAATTCATATTCCTTGCGGGCGGCTTTTGCAACGCCTCCGCCTTGTTTTGCTACTTTTGATGTTTCGTCCATGCCGTTGGGGTTTCTCTCTTTGGCAATATCGGTGGTTGCAGCTTCTGCAAGCATATTTAGAATCAACTCGGTGTTAGTCATGTGGTCGCGGAGGTTGTTGTAGTCTTTTGTGCTTTTGCCGCTCCATTCTTTTGTAATTATGTCGGTTAATATTGCGTATTCTTGGTGGGTGTCAATTCCGGCACGTTTAAACTCGTCAGTTAGGTTTTTGCGTACTTCCATAGATTTTATCCGCTGATTAATCCATTTTTCGGAATAGCCTTTTTTCATGTATGTTTCAAATGCTCTGTCGATTGCTTTTTCGGGGTCTGAAATTTCATCTAAACGCTCGCGGCCTACTTGCGCCAGCCAGAGTTTGAATGGTTCCGCTTTTTTTGATGGAATGGATTGGATAAGGCGTAAGACTTGCTCTGTGTCTGCTACGTCAGTGTTATAGTATTTGCCGTCGGTGGACATCATTTTCAGTTGGTAACATTCTGTTACCAACTGACTGCCTTCGGCCGGCAGCCTGCTCTTTAACACTTTCCAATACTTTCTTGCGGTCTGATAATCGCTGTCAGTTAAAACGGCGCAAATATCTACAATAGAAAAAAACCATTTTTCTTGCTCTACATCCCAGTGCGACCGTACGCGTTTTTCTTCAAAAATTTTTATTTGATTATCTTTTTTATCCACTCTTAATTTCCCTCCACCAAATACAACCGGTGTAATGCGCGTGTACATATCAAATACATAAGTCTTTTATCTAAATCGCTATAAAGGCTTTCTCCTTTATAGCCAGGGCAAATTACAGCATCAAATTCCAGCCCTTTTGCAAAGGGTACAGCCATAACCATTACTCCGGGGGTAAAGTCTGCATCCTCGTTGTCTATTAATTTTAATGGACGGGGGGTATTGCCTTTTGGGTAGCGTTTTTTTAGCTTGTTATACAGTTCTCGCGCTTGTACGGTGGTGGGTAACAGAATGCCTACAGTATTAAAAGTATCCGGTAGTTCCGGCAGAATATCCATTATTGCAGCAGAAGTCTCTTTTGCTGTTATCACTTCCGGCTCTAGCCCGTGGCGGGTATAGGACGCATTAGGGTTTGGGTTTTGCAAAAATTGTGCGGCAAAATTATTTATCTCAAAAGTAGAACGGTAGCTTTTGGTGAGGATTATCTCTTCTGCCTGTGGATACAACTGCTTTAAATCTTCGATGTTATCTAAGTTAATACCCGGGAACAGTGCTTGGTTTGCATCTGCCAAAACTGTAAAGTCACTTGCTGGGTATAGTTTTTTTACTATACGATGATGCAAGTGGCTTAGGTCTTGCGCCTCATCTATAAGAATATGCCTTACGGTTTTATCGGGCAAAACTTTGCCTGTAAGAATATCTATATAAAACAGCAGCAATGCATCTTCATAGAAAAGCTTATCCATACGTAAAGATTCGCGTACAAATGAAAATGATAACCCTGCTTTTTTAGCGTAGGATTTTAAAAATCGCTCGCATAACCAAAAAGATTTTGGGTTTAACCTGTTTCGTAAATCATAAGTTACGATATTTTTTTCTTCATCAAATTTTAAGCGCACTTCATGGTCGCTTAAACTATCTTGATGTATGGCGTTAAATAACTCAGTAATTTCCCTGTTGTGGGTTCTAAAATATTCTGCATAAACTCGTTCGACATAAGACAGCACGCGGTCGGTTTTTATTTTTTTTGTGCTGGCGCTGGTTCTGTCTTTGTACAATTCCATAAGCCTTGCAGCACTGCATAGTTTGTCGGTGTTAAACGTAACATCTTCAAACGATGGGCTGTAATTTTGTACGAAGGTTTCCAGTTCGGTTAAAAATGCAGGCGAATATTTATGTGTAATCCAATGAAGCCGTTCGCCTTTTGCCCCTTCTAACTGTTGATACAACCCGCCGAAACTACGGCGGTCTTTTGCAAACTCTTTTAATAGGGCGGCAAAGTCTAAGTTAGTTACATCATCTTCGCCCAGCTCCGGGATAATTCCTTCTATATACGAGGCAAAAATAGGGCTAGGGGAAAAAATCCTCACCTTGGCGGACGTTAAATTTTTGCGGTCGCGGTATAGCAAATAGGCCAAACGGTGCAGCCCAACAGAAGTTTTGCCGCTGCCCGCAGGGCCATGCACAAGCACGGTGCCGGATTCTGCCCGTATGGCTTTGTTTTGCTCTTTTTGAATGGTGTTTACAATTGTTTTTATGCTTGCGTCGGCAGATTTGGAGAGTTCCTGCTGCAAGATTTTATCTTCTATAGCAATGTCGTTATCAAAGAGGTACTCCAGTTCGCCTTTTTCTATTTTGTATTGCCGTTTTAGAGTCACTTCGCCTTTAACCGTGCCGCCTGTGCCGGGTACTGCAAACTCGGCCTTGCCCACAACAAAGTCGTAATAAAGGGATGAAATGGGCGCGCGCCAGTCGTACACATGGAATATCCCAGTTTGCTCGTTTAAAAGAGAATAACGGCCAATATAGATTTCTTCTGTTTCGGGATAGCCTTCTTCGGTAAAGTCGATACGGGCAAAGTATGGCTCGCCCAGCATTTTTTTCAGGCGTATTATCTGTTTACTTGCCTCTGCGTATTGCTGCTCGTTACGGGCAACCTCTTCTGCAAAAATAGAAAGGTCTGCAACGTCGTCAAAGTCTCTTAGCACTATCCGTGCTTCGCGCCACATTTCTTTGCGTGTGGCTAACACTTCTTCACGTTTTTTTTGCAGGCCGCCGCCTAGGTGATTTATCTGAGAAAGTATTTCTTCTTTTACTGTGGTAAGTTTTGCAATTTCTTTGCTTTCAAACATGGACATACTCCTTAGACATGGTCTTAGAAATTGGTGCATACAGTTATAACATACTTTGCATTTGTGTAACAACATTAGGATTTTTACATAAGCTTGTGCAATGTGAAAATCCATGGTATAAGAAGTCGACAAATTAACTCAAAAAAAGGAGAATGTTTTATGAGTAGCCGTGCAGAAGTAAGGCGCGAAATCAAGGCAATTGCAAAAGAGAACTTTAAAAAGCAGTGGGGCACAAGTATTGCGCTCTTGTTACTTGTTGGCATAATTGCCGGCGCAGGTTCGATTGTTGTTTGGATACCTGTTATTGGCTGGATTGCGTCAATGGTTGTTCCCTTCCTGGTGGGTATGCCTCTTGCTGTTAACGCCGCAGGTTTGTATGTGAAGATTTACAAAGACGAAAAAGCAAGCGTAGACGAACTTTTCTCTCAATTTAAAGTGCGTTACGAGCGTAAAGTTGGCGGTATGGCCTGGGCTGCTCTATTCATTTGGTTATGGTCATTGGTGGGTATCTTTACATTGGGTATCGTGACAATTATCAAAGGTATTTCTTACTCTATGGTAAGTTATATACTTGCTGATTGCCCAAATGTTACTGCAAAAGATGCATTAAAACTTTCTATGCGCATGACTCAAGGCCACAAAATGGACTTGTTTGTAATGTATTTAAGTTTTATCGGTTGGTTCTTGTTGGGAGGTTTAACATTGCACATTTTAACAGTTGTGTTTGTTGCACCTTACATGAGCACTACTCAAGCAGGTTTTTACACAAAACTTAAAGCAAAAGCAATTGAAAGCGGCGCTGTGTCTTTACATGAGTTCCATCCGGAATTGGCTGGAGAAGAAGCACCTAACGCTAATTAATAAATAAAAAAAGAAGGCCACGGATTTCATGGATAAAAGATTGGATTAACACGGATAAAAAAATCCGTGAAAATCAAAGATCTTAATCCGTGAAATCCGTGGCCTTCCTTTTTATTATTTAGAAATCCACTTGCACAAATGCTCTGTTTTCTGCATTTTGGGGAATAAATTCATTATCGCGCATCCAGTAAAAGAAATTATTCCATCTATCTTTGTTTATATAGCCCCAATTGTGCGAAAAATATGCGGCACTTAAAAATTCTTGCGATGCGATAAGGAAACCCAAATCCATTTCTGGCGCATGACTATGCAGTATTTCTGCTGCCGCTGTTGGGTTATCTCTAGCAAATTCAAAACCCCTTGCCGAAGCGCGTAAAAAGCGTACCAGCAAATCTGTTTCTAAAATAGCATCTCCGGTTATTAACACAGGGGTGTAGTAGTCCAATACAGGGTTTGTATCGCGCAATGCAAAGTAATTTACTTCAAGCCCCATTTGTTCTGCCATCACTCTATCCCAGCCTTCAAACACCCAGGTTGCATCAAATTCCCGCCGTAGGCCTGTTATGTTATCTAGTGCGGTGTGCGGTACAAGTTCCACTAAATCCGGGTTGCCACCATCCAAGCGCACACTTTCGAGTACCATTGCATCGTAAAGCGGGATCATCCAGCTGCCAAATGTCCGGCCTTCTAGGTCTCTAAAGCGGGTTATGCCGTGCTCTGCAAGGGAGAGAATGCCGCTTGTGTTGTGTTCCACCAATGCGGCTACTGCAACAACCGGCAACGGCGCATGAGGGCTGTTTGCCGCAAGCAGAACTTCCTCTTGGAAGGAAATACCAAATTGGGCATGCCCGGCAGCTACAAGTACAATTGTGCCATCTTCCGGCGGTTGAATGATGTTAAGGGTAATGCCTTCTTCCTCAAAGTAACCGCGCTCCAGTGCGACATAAAACCCTGTGTGGTTTGTGTTGGGTGTCCAGTCCAGCACTAAAGTTACTTCTTCTTCTGCATTGTTGCCGCAAGCCGCGATTAAAAATAAAACTACTAAAGCTGAAAAGGTAGTTAGTAGTTTACGTAACATCTCTTATCAACCTCTTTTCTAAAATTTTTACTGCATACATAAGGGTTAGGCTTATAAAAACTATAAGCAGAATTACTGCAAACATTTTGTCAAACTCAAAAGTACGGCGCACACGGGTCATGTACACGCCAAGGCCGGTTGTTCCGCCAACCCAGCCGGCAATGACTGCGCCTACTACTGCGTAGGCGGTAGAGATTTTCAACCCGGAGAAAAACCCGGGCATTGCCAGTGGCAGTTTTACATAACGCAATCCTGCAATATAACTGCCGCCCAGTACCTTTAACTCGTCGGTGTATTCTTGGCGAATGTGCCTAAACCCGTCGTAAAGGCCAACAACAATTGGGAAAAAGCAAGTAAGTGCTACCAATACAACCCTTGGTGCCATGCCGTGCCCCAGCCATAGCACCAACAGTGGTGCAATAGCTATATAGGGCACTGCTTGGCTTAGTACAAGTAGCGGATACAATGCTCTTCGCCAATACAAAAACCTGTCCATTATAATTGCGGCGGCGAAAGCGGCGGTTAGGCTTATTAACAAGCCGGCAAAGGCTTCTTGTAGGGTGTATACGCTGTGTCGCATTAAAAGCCCGAAGTCGCTAACAAATGCCCGTATTACAGACATGGGCGACGGCAGTACAAATGCCTCTACCAAACCAAGCCCGTCTGCTGTGGTGATAAACCATATAAAAATAACCCCGAGCACCAAGGATATTGGTTGCCAAGTATGGCGTAATGCTTTAGCCATTGCGTTTATCTACTTTCTCATTAATGCTCCAAGCACCACTCTTAGGGGAATAATGTATTTTGATATGAGAAAGTACATGCGGCGCATCTTCTTTAATGCCTATGCGCTGGCATTCTTTTGCCATGTGCATCAATTGGTCGAAGTCGTCTTCTGCTTGTGGTAGCACTTGAATTGCTACACTGCATTCGGTTTTTTGCATAAATATGCCTCCTAAATTAATGAGGGTTGGGTTTGCTCCGCAAACTGCGCGACGAGGCACAACGCGCTTCGGCGAGTGTTTCCCGTGCCGCCCATGCATCCAGGGCAAAGCCCTCAAGCTCCCTCGTTCCGCAGGGAATGAATCCCCGCAACACTCCGCCGCTTTTTTCCGGCAGGTTTTACCCCGGCTTTCGCTGCATATGAAAAAACCCTATGCCAAGGCACAGGGGGTGTATAAATTCTACTTATCCCTACGTTGGCATTATCCAAATCAGGTACGGTCGGAGTATTTTTACTCCCTCTCAGCCTGCGCGCACAAGCTCCCGAGTGGTTTTAATTTTTATCATCCTAACACAATTCTGCTGCAAATATCAATCCCAACAACTAAAAATTACGTCGTGTTCTATTAAGTGGTTGCTTGGTGCTTTCAAAAGCAAAAAAACCACACCGATATCTTTTGCGTGATACAAGTGTGGTTTAAGTCGATGAAATTTAATTGCCAATTACATAATCACAGGCTTTTTCCACGTTAAACGTTTCAAAATACAATTCTTCAAGCGGAATCCATTTGTCCTTAAACTGAGCTGCCTTTTCTTCGCCATTGCGGTTGATAATGCGCCGCATTTGTTCTTCTTTATCAACGGTTAGAAATATTTTCGAATCAAAAAAGCCTGCCAAAGAAGGGTGGCAACTGTAACAGCCTTCAATGATATTTATTGCATGTGGCTGAATGGTAACAGGCTCATCCAATTCCATTGTTTTGCAGCTAAACGGGCGATATGAAAAACTTCTGCCTTCCAATGTGGGTGTTATAACCTCGGATGTAAATCTTTCATAGTCTACATTACCGCCCGGAGTAGCATAGCGTTCCGGTGTGCGTTGGTGCGGCTGAAGGAAAAAATCATCCATATGGAAGATATTGCCGCCACACAGCGTTTGCAGCTCTTTAGCAATTGTAGTTTTGCCTGCACCGCACCGGCCATCTATGGCAACTATTACGGGGCTTTTTTTGTTTCCCAAAGCAGCTATCTTTTCTGCAAGTGTTTTAATATCCATTGTTGATTGTCCTATTTAAGCGGGATAAGTTTTGCACGTTCCAATGCAAATATTATAATAGGTATAAGAACCAGCTGTACGATTATTCCGGGCCATGCGTTTACAAATGCGCCTGTTAAAAATGCTTGTAAAGTAAACATGCCATCGCCAGCGGTTAGCTGTATCCACATTAACAAGCCCCATATAACACGGCCAACAAGCATGGCAGCAATGATTGCTATGTATAGTGTTAGGATATTACGCTTTTTAAGCAACGCATATACAATTGCAACTACTATGCCGTATGCCGCAAGTTCAAACGCCATTGCAAAGGCCACGGGGAACATAGGTGGCATACCCATAATAAGTGAGCGACTGATTGGCAAAATAAAGCCTACTAAGCCGCCGAATTTCCACCCGCAAATTAACCCACATAAGAAAACGGGTAAGTGCATGAGTAACAGCATTTGACCAAGTTGTTGATTTTGCGCTGTTAAAAATGGTAGCAAGAAACCCACGGCTAAAAACATCGCCGCAAGAACTAAACGCTTAATGTGTAAACTACTGTTTGTTGAATTTTGACTCATTTTAAATTCTCCTTTTTAAATGATAAGATTCTTAACAAAAAAATAACGCACGAAAACAACTGCGCAACTTCTGTTGCACAAAATGCCTTCTGGCGTTTGTATCCCTTCATGGGTTCTTCAATTTTATTTGAGTTTGCTAAAAAAAGCAAGCATCATCTCTCTTCTGTAATTGCATTCTGCCGCATTAAGCAGCATAATAGTGCAAACAACATATAAGAAGGGCGGGCTTATGAACATACTGATAATAGACGGCCACGGTGGTGGGCTTGGCGCACAGCTTGTGGTTTTACTAACAAAATACTTTCCTGAATATAAATTGCGTGCGGTTGGTACAAATTCTGCTGCTACCGTGGCAATGGTAAAAGCAGGCGCAAAAGAAGCGGCAACAGGAGAAAATGCAGTAGTAGTAGGCTGTCGCTGGGCAGATATTATTATTGGCCCTGTGGGCATTGTAATTGCAGACTCTATGCTGGGGGAAGTTACGCCAAAAATGGTGGTTGCCGTAGGGCAATCTGAAGCAGAAAGGTTGCTGATACCCTTAAACCAGTGTGACACTACCATAGCAGGTGTAGGTGATGTAACAGTAAGCAAACTATTACAAGATGTTGCCCAGCGGCTAAAGAGTTGTGATATTGCAGATAAGTAGTAATTTTGTTATGATTCTACTTGGAGGTGAGTCACCATGGCTTACAAAATTACTGATGCATGTATAGCTTGCGGCGCATGCGAACCAGAATGCCCAACCTCTTGCATTTCCGCAGGAGACGTTTACGTAATCAAAGCAGAGGACTGCATAGATTGCGGCGCATGTGCAGGCGTATGTCCTGTAGATGCTTGTGTAACGGCGTAACATAGAAAAGAGAACTGCCTGTGTATGGTAATTGCCATACACAGGCAGTTTTTTTTGACAAAATCTAAGACGCAAACTTAGGACATGTCACAATCTTTCTGATATAATACACGAAAAGAAAATTATAGCAGAGGAGATGTTTCAAAATGAGCAATAAAATGAATGTAGACCCGGAATTTAAGGCACTGATGCCACAGCTAACTGATGACGAGTACGCGCAGTTAGAGCAAAACATTCTTGCCCGCCGCACAATTAACGACCCTATTTTAACTTGGGATGGCATTATAGTGGACGGCTACCACCGTTTTTGCATATGCATGACACATGGCATACGGTTTGAGGTGAGGGAATTAAATTTTGCGTCAAGAGAAGAAGCCAAGGTGTGGATGTTGGAGAACCAGCTAGGGCGGCGCAATTTAAATGATGCGCAGCGTATAGAGCTTGCATTGTGCAAAGAAGAAGTGCTGCGAGCGCAGGCGCGGCACAGGCAGTCGCTAGCGAGAGAAGGCGTAAGAAGTGAAAAAATGGTGGTGCCAAAAAAAACAAAACCTTCTGATGAGCACGGAAAAGTTAGAGATTTTATCGCAAAAGAAGCGAACGTTTCGCATGGTACTGTGCAAAACTACAAACAAATCAAAAACAGCGGCGACGCAGAGCTTCTCCAACAAGTTCTATCTGGCGAAATTAAAATAGGCACAGCTTTCCGGCGGCTATTGCCGGAAATAAATAGGCAGCTGGACAAAGTGGACGAAATGTTGGCGTATATAAAGGAACATTTGCCGCATGCCCAAAAAGAAAACGCCGGCGTGCTGCATGAAAAGCTTGCACAGCTAACCAAGCAGTTAGAGGGGGTTTTGGCATGCTAAGAATAGAGCCTGAGTTTAAAAATTTGATTCCACCGTTGTCGGCAGACGAGTTTGACCAGTTGGAGCAAAATATTATTGCAGAAGGTGGCTGTCGCGAAACAATTAAAACATGGCGGGGCTATATAATCGACGGACACAATAGGTACGAAATATGTGGGAAACACGGGCTGCCTTTTAAGGTGCAGAAAATCCCGCTTGTGTCTAAAACCGACGTTAAAGTATGGATTGCAGACAACCAACTTGGGCGGCGCAACCTTTCCAAAGCCATGCGCATAGAAATTGCACATAAAAAAGCCGAACTGCTGCAGCTGCCTTATGCGCGTAAATATATAGCAGAAGCGGCAGGCGTTAGCGAGAGCACCGTGCAAAAGTATTATAAGCTGGTGGGCAAATGCCCGTCAGAAGTGATGGCGCAAGTACGCAGTGGCGAAATGAAGATAGATGCTGCTTATAAAAACATGTGCATGGAGACAAAAACGGTTACTAAGCTGTGTAGCGACGAAGATGTGCAGATGGTTAACATGCTGGTGTATGCAGATAGAATGAAGGGCGTGTATAATTTTTTTGGTGAGCATGTTTTGGTTGACGAGGTTGAAGGGGTGCGGGGGCGTTTGGGTGTGCAGCTTGGGGTTTTGAGGCTGTTATCAACGGGTGTGTAGTATTTTTCGACTAGAATAGGTATAATAGCAAAAAGAGAAGGTGATATGCATGCTTACTGTAGAAAAAATACAAGCTATTGTTACTCCATTGGTAGAGCCTTTCCCGGTTGTCCGTGTTATATTGTTTGGTTCATACGCTAGAGGGGAAGCTACAGAAAAAAGTGATGTTGATTTAATAATTGACAGTGAAGGCATACTTAGTTTTTGGGAACTATTGGGCTTAATAGGTGACATAGTAACAAAGATGCCGGCAAAGGTTGATATTTTAGACTTTGAAGAAATAAAGAAACCTGCTTTGTTCGACAATATATCCAAAGAGGGAGTTATTATATATGAACGAAAAAACCAAAAGGCGGTTTGAACAAATTTTAATGTGAAGGATGAAACTCTGGAAACATTCCTTGCGAATGAAGATAAGCAAGATGCTATATTGTAGATTGTTCCATGAATATGAGGAGATTGACCTTGTTCAAATATATGAAATAGTACAAAAACCTATATCTAGTTTAATAGATGAGTTGAGAAGTGTACTTAATACAAACACATAAGTTCGATTTTGAGGTTGCTATGCCAGATGAACAAGAAATTTTGCGGGGTTTTGACCCACGGGGTCATTATCGATGGCAAAGAGCATAAGATAACGCATATAAAAACATCCTACCGATTTATTTTGCAGTAGGATGTTTTTTGTTTGCTGCGGAATAAAAAAACCGATGTCAACCACCGGCTTTTTTTAATGTCGAATTTTGCAATACAAAATCGATGCATTGTTGTCACAAAAAACGTTTTTGCAAATCTTCGAGAGTTGCTTGGCATTCTGTATCTACGTAATCTTTTATAATCTCTGCATATCCTACAAAGTCATCAGCTAGTGTTTCTGTAAAAAGGGATAAATTCTCCGAACGGGAATATCGAGAGTCCTTAAAATATTTCCGGCTTAGTTTTGCAGCATGCCGCACTGCATCTTTCCTTGGATACTTACCCTCAATAAAAGTTACGATTCCTGCATGGTTGTGCCCCATCATCATATCATGTGTAGGTTCAATACGATGTAGGACAGATTTTAAAAGAAGGTCAATTGCAAGAGTAGACATGCTTACAGACATGCGGTATAAACCCTGCTCTTTGTTAAGTTTTGCAGCTTGTAGCGGTTCTTCAGATAGTTTGTAATAATCCATTAAGGTTCACCCCGTCTCTTGCAACTCGCCAGTGGAAGCTACCTAAAACATCCTTTTGTTTTTCAAAATAATTCCGGTCGTCTACAAAAACATCACTGTTTACAAAATTCTCATTGTCTCCAAAGTTTGGAGACCATTCGCAGTCGTATAAATCGAAAAGAGTTTCGTCGCCTAACTCATCACCCACAGCCAGAATATCTACATCGCTTTTTTCGTGCGCTTCGCCGCGTGCACAACTTCCGAATAAAATAAATGCATCTATTTTGTCAAACGTATTTATTTCTTTCGCTTGACGCAAAAACTCGTATATAAACCGTTGGTGTTTTGGAGGAATGTTTAATTCTTGTAAGCTGGTTATGGTTTTCACTGGTTATTCAACCCCTTATGCTTTATGGTTTTGTTCCACACCGCGTCTCGTTTTATACGATTATTTTACTACATAAGTGAGTTGTGCTCAAATGAATTTTCTATTTTGAATTTTAGGCTTTGGTTAAATGCTTATATCGAAAAGACCGGTGTCACCCACTGGCCTTTTGGGAATTTGAGTTTTTCAATGCAAAGTCGATGCATTGAATTATCACTTCGTTACGGCTTATGTCTGCTTCGTTTGTCATGCTGTCTATGGTATCCAGCAAGACTTTATCTATTCTTATGCTTGTTATTGGGCGCGCTGTACCAGTTCATACTTTTCGGGAAAATCAGGGTCTTTTTGCATAATAGTAATAAGCCGCCTTGCTGCGCCATCAGGCTTATATCGTCCAGATTCCCAAGATTCAACGGTTTTTTTAGATACTCCTATTACAAGTGCAAA
>Ga0123355_10000628_pt1 | contig 47784 bp, 42 predicted proteins | sample TergutEmb28metaG_3_FD_89872 | JGI IMG/M metagenome (GOLD analysis project Ga0123355, IMG submission 89872) | Embiratermes neotenicus P1 segment gut microbial communities from Petit-Saut dam, French Guiana - Emb289 P1 | ecosystem: Host-associated > Arthropoda: Insects > Digestive system > Gut ...
AAGAATCGAATACCCGCGCTGTTCAAGAAACTGTGACCATTGATCATAATTTTCGTCATTTGATAAATAGATGCAAGGAGACCTTTGCATATCATTAAAAGAACGCTCGATGATTTCAATTTCATCTTTCAAGTTAATGCCATTTTTTAGAATAGCGTAATTCAAAGACCCATCCGTAGTAACAATATTGCTTGAAAAAACAATATGTGATTGAGTTTCAGTGCGTTTGTCGAAATACATCCCGTCCTGAACAGAGAAGTGCCATTCCATTAGATTTTGATATTTTTCATTCATAAAAAACTCCCGTTCAAAATATAAATTTTCTACGTTTGAATGTTTTGGTGATAAGCATGTAAACAATATATTAATAGTCAGGAGCTTGAGATGTGTGCATAAGTGGTGTGATGAAGGACGAAGCGTAAGAATCTACGCGAGTTCTTCAGCGCGCCGCTTTGGTGCACATATCAAGTTTCTGGTGGAGCCTACCGGGATCGAACCGGTGACCTCATGGCTGCCAGCCATGCGCTCTCCCAGCTGAGCTAAGGCCCCACATTGATGCAAGCAAGGAAAAAGTATAGCAGAGTTAGAAGGTGACTTCAAAAGGGGTAAAAGGCCCTTCGACTTCGTGCTGCGCACTTCGCTCAGGGTGACAATGGGCTATCGTTGGTTTTTGCCGCAACTACTTGTTTTGCGATGCCGTAGCTATAGCCCTTTGTGACGAGCTTACGCAGCAGCCTCTCTCTGTCTTTGTAGGTCTCAACAGTGAAGCGTGCAATCACCTGGCTAGCACGCTCAAGCTCCTCTTCATCCAAAGGAGGCTCTAAATATTGAACATCAATCCCCTTTTGCTGCAGTTCGCGCGTGATGCGCCTCCAGCCTTTTCCAGAGTATTGAGCGCTCCTGATGTAGAGCTCAGTAAACCGTTCATCGTCTACCAATCCTACTTCATTAAAGCGCTCAACAACTTTTTCTGACACGCTGCGACTATGCCCTTTTTCCTGCAGTCGCTTTAATAAGTCATGCGAAGTCTTTTCACGCGCCTTTATAATGCGGTGGGCACACTTCCTTGCCTCTTCATACGCTTCGCATTCAGGAACTGTCATATTCAAGATTCTTCGACTTCGTGCTGCGCACTTCGCTCAGAATGACAAAGTGTCGACTAGTCTTTGCCTTTGGCTTTTTCACCGTCATCAGCGGCAGGCTTATCATCAGAGTCAGCAGACTGTATCATGCCCAACTTTTCACGAATAGCCGTTTCAATCTCAAGGCTCATATCTGGCGTAGTACGTAAAGTCTCTTTCGCTGCTTCACGCCCCTGGCCTAATCTAATATCACCATAGGTATACCAAGCCCCAGACCTCTTTAGAATGCCCTGCTGAACACCCAGGTCAAGAATCGATGATTCTTTGCTGATTCCCTCACCATACATAATGTCAAACTCTGCGATTCTAAACGGTGGTGCAACTTTATTCTTAACAATCTTTGCCTTCGTGCGATTACCTAAGATTTCTGTACCCTGCTTGATAGCTTCGCCGCGACGAATATCAATACGCACTGTTGAGAAGAACTTTAGCGCACGACCACCCGTAGTCGTCTCTGGACTACCATACATAACACCAATCTTTTCACGAATCTGGTTAATAAAGATACAAGTCGTATTAGATTTAGATAACGAGCCTGTCAGCTTACGAAGTGCCTGACTCATAAGGCGTGCTTGCGCACCTACGGTGGCGTCCCCCATCTCACCTTCAATTTCAGCACGGGGCACCAATGCAGCAACCGAGTCAACCACCACAACGTCAATAGCGCCGCTGCGCACTAACATGTCGCAAATCTCCAGTGCCTGCTCACCCGTATCTGGTTGCGATACCAAAATCTCGTCAAGGTCAACGCCTAAGCGAGCAGCGTAACTAGGGTCTAACGCATGCTCAGCATCAATAAAGGCAGCTACGCCACCTGCAGCCTGAGCCTCTGCAAGAATCGACAAGGCCAGTGTAGTCTTACCGCTGGACTCGGGTCCGAAAATCTCGACTACGCGCCCGCGTGGTACTCCTCCTACGCCTAATGCTGCATCAATAGCAAGCGAGCCTGTTGGGATTACCTCCACCGTAAGCTGCGAGCCTTCTCCATATTTCATGATTGAGCCTTTGCCGTACTTTTTCTCAATCTGTTCACGCGTTAGGTCTAACATTTGCTCTTTGCTGGTATCCATTATGTCTCCGTTTCAAAACCTGCATCTCACGTCTTTGCATATATCAACACGTATCGTAATACACAGTACAGACGTTCACTGTCACAAGGTTATCGAACATTCGTTTTCGCGTCAATATGTTCGTTAACTTTCTGTAAGATAATACCTCAGGAATATTGCACCATTCCTAAAGCATCGTTAAAGCAAAGTTACACGAACATTAAATAAAGCTTAATCTGGGCGATTCAAAGTATTTCGAAGATTCGGCTTAAGGTAAGACAAGATTTCTTGTGCAACACTCTCGATAGCGCGGTTTTCTGTGTTAATAACAAGCGCGCCGAGCTTTCTCATCAATCCTCGCGCATAATCAAATTCTTTCTGCACGTAGTTTGGATCAGCGTAATTAGGAACGTAAGCACCAATATCTGCCATGCGCTCTCGCCTCACCTTGGTGAGTGTGTCCATTCCTGTCATCAGGCCAAATATCTTGCTTGACTCGACCTCAAAGAGCTGCTTTGGCGGCTCAGTCTCTAAGGTCAGAGGAATGTTTGCTGTCTTCAGCCCCCTATGGGCAAGATACATCGACAATGGCGTTTTAGAAGTGCGCGACACGCCGACTAGTACAACGTCAGCGTCAACTAGTCCCTCTGGCAGCTGCCCATCATCGTGATTTACCGCAAACTCCATCGCCTCAATGCGGTTAAAGTAGACTGAGTCAACGCGGTGCAGCATGCCAACTTGCCCCGATGGAGGTTCTCCGGTTAAGTCTGTCACCAAGTCAAGTCCAGCACCCAGCACATCAATGGAGCGAATTCGTTTCTCCCCCGCATCGACATGACCAGTGTCTACATGGCTATGAGAAATCATTTCTGCGCGCAAGGCAGGATTAGTAAAGGTATATACAAAAATATAGTCAGGGTCGTGCGTATGCTCATGAATCACTTCGCGCAGTCTCTCTACGCTATCAATCATGGTAGTAATGACATAATTCCAATGAAACTGTGGGAATTGCACTGCAACAATATGCGCAACCGTATCAGCAGTCTCACCAATAGAGTCGCTCAAGATATGTAAAGTTAGCTCACGCTTTTGCTCAGTCATCTAATCGTCTACTTCTGTCTCTGTTTTACTCTGGTCTATTTCTGCTTTGGTAGCTTGCGGAAATCTGCAAACGGCTCAATCAGGGCAATAAACATGTTGAGCAAAGCAAGCCTGTTACGGCGCAGCGCCTCATCGTCGTCCATAATCATCACATTGTCAAAGAAGTCATCTACAGGACCTCTCATATCTGCCAGCTGGTTCAAGTAATCGCCATACGACTCTTCAGTAGCTGCCTTCAGATGCTCCTCGGCACGAGGCTTAGCAGCAACCAAAGCATCATAGAATGCCTGCTCATGTTGATCCATGAGCGAAGTATCTACTTCAATGCCAACCTGCGCATCGCTAAGATTCTTTGCGCGCGTATATGCCGTAGACAAGTTCTGCCACGCATCACTGGCGTCAAGGAAGGCCTGTAAAGCTGCACAACGATGTGCAGCATCAGCCGGCCTATGAGCAGTTGCAGCAAGGACTGCTGAGACAACTTCAGTCGAGTAACCCTTATCACGCAGCATACTGTCAGCGCGCGAAGTAAAGAACTTCATGACTGTCTGGACAAGCTCTGCATTTTGAAGTTCAGTCGGCATAGTACTTGCACTCGCAGCGATAAGACCTTCGATATCTAGGGGGAGTTCGTCCATGATGACACGTAGCGCGCCAATGGCACTTCTGCGCAGCGCATACGGATCGCTCGTACCCTTAGGAGCAAAACCGGCCGCGATGATACCCACAATGGTATCGACTTTGTCTGCAAGCGACACCAGCTGCCCTAAAGTAGTCTCTGGCAGCTTATCGCCTGCATAGCGAGGCAAGTAGTGCTGCTCGATTGCCAGTGCTACTTCATCGCTCTCACCCTGAGCCTTTGCATAATATGCGCCGATAACGCCTTGCAACTCGGTGAACTCAATAACGGTGTTGCTAGTCAGGTCTGCCTTTGCCAAATCAGCAGCTCGTGCTGCATTTGCGGCAAGTTCTTTCGATACCTCAAGCTCATTGCAAAGATAGCTAACAAGTTGCTTTATGCGCTGTGTTTTATCCTCAAGTGTTCCCAGCTTTTGCTGGAACAGTAGGGTCTTTAGTTTGTCACGCCAGCCATCAAGTCCGACCTTCAGGTCTTCATCATAGAAGAACGCAGCATCTGCTAAGCGCGCTCGAATAACGCTCTCGTGGCCTGCTGCAATTTGTGTGCCATAGTGAGGGTCGCCATTAGAGATGACAACGAAGTAATTGCTGAGCGTACCATCTGCAGCTTGGATTGCAAAGTAGCGCTGGTGCGAATTCATCGCGTATTCTAAGATTTCGCGCGGAACGCGCAGGAACTCTTCATCGAATGAGCAAAGCAGCGCATTGGGATACTCTACTAAATTGACTACTTCGGTAAGTACCTTGTCAGGAACAATTGCTGTACTGCCGTTGCCATCTGGAACTTGTGCAGTCAACTCTTCGATGCTTTCAAGAATCATTTCGCGACGCTTATCTTGGTCAACAATAACCTTGTTGCCACGCAAGACGTTTTTATATTCACGCATGGCAGCTATCGGGATTTGCTGCGTAGACAAAAAGCGATGCCCGTAAGTAAAGTTTCCTGACTGAAGCTCGCCAAACGTCAGAGGAATGGTGTCTGAACCTAAAATCGCAAGAATCCAGCGAACAGGCCTGATGAATGTTTCTTCCCCACTGCCCCAACGCTGCCTCTTTGCCCAGTCAAGATTTGTGATAAGACCTTGTAGCAGTTCTGGCAATACTTCTTTTGCAAGAAGTCCTTTTTCGTCTTTTATGGCATAAACGTATTCTGTTCCGTCAACATTTCTGATTTGAATGTCGTCAAGTTCAACACCTTTGCCCTTTGCAAATCCGACAAGCGCCTTAGAAGCTGTTCCGTCCTCTGCATACGCAATCTTTTTTGCAGGCCCTTTATGTTCTAGCCGAACGTCTTCTTGGCGCTCTGCAAGACCCTTTACCAAAAGTGCCAGTCTGCGCGGTGTAGAAAAAACGTGAATTTCTTTGTAGTCCAAACGTGCTGTTACAAAAGCAACTTCTGCAAGTTCTTTTAGCCGAATATGTGCCTTATTTAATGGTGCAGAGGGCATCTCTTCCACACCGATTTCAAAAAGAAGGTCAGCAGTATATGGCTTGATAATATCCATTACGCATCGCCTCCTTTCGCATCCTTTTCACCTGCATCAGCTGCGCCCTCTTCAACGAGATTTTCAACAAATGAAGGAATCTGCGGAGTAATAGCCTCAAGGTATCCCTCGCAGCAGCGTTTTGCCAGATTGCGCACACGCAAAATGTAAGCCTGCCTTTCTGTCGCAGAGATGGCTCCGCGCGCGTCAAGCAAGTTAAACAGATGACTACACTTCAACACATAATCGTAGGCAGGAATCGGCAGCCCAGCGTCCAGCGTCTGAATGCACTCCTGCTCAAACTGAGTGAACAGATCCAGCAGCATTGGCACGCTTGCCGTTTCATAATTGTAGGCACTGTACTGCTGCTCGTTTAACTTGAACACGTCACCATAGCTGACTTCTGAGCCATCGGGTGAGATTGTCCACACCAGATCGTACACATTGTCGACATTTTGAATAATCATCATCAGGCGTTCGAGGCCGTAGGTAATTTCAGCAGGTACCGGCTTGCATTCAAAGCCGCCAACCTGTTGGAAATAGGTAAACTGAGTCACCTCCATGCCGTTTAGCCAGACCTCCCAGCCCAGCCCCCACGCACCCAAGGTTGGTGATTCCCAATCGTCTTCGACTAAGCGCATGTCATGTTTTGCAGGGTCAATGCCAATCGCCTTAAGCGAGTTAAAGTACAGGTCAACGACGTCATCAGGACTTGGTTTTAAAATAACCTGAAATTGATAGTAATGCTGCAGCCTGTTAGGGTTTTCGCCATAGCGGCCGTCAGTAGGTCTGCGTGAAGGCTGCACGTAAGCTGTGTTCCACGTATCAGGTCCCAGACTGCGCAGCACCGTAGCAGGATGAAATGTGCCTGCTCCGACCTCTGTGTCATAGGGCTGCAAAATCACGCAGCCGTAGTCTGCCCAATAATTTTGCAGCGCCAAAATGGCGTTTTGGAAGGTCAGCAAGTCACGCTTTTCGCGTTTTTTTCGCGGCTTCACAATCACTGAACTCATAAATGAAAATCCCCTTCAGGCGTGTCACATAATGACGTAATATCAGCCTTTTAGTATAGCAGGTGCGACTCTTATCGTTTGGAAGAAAAGTACTGATAATATGCAGCAGCCGTCTGGTCAGGAGTGAAATTTTGCAGGACAACTTGTGCATTATTTTGAAGATCATTGTTAAGCTGTGGGAGCCTAACCAGCATCTCTAAAATCGCCTCTGCAAGCAGCTCTGTATCACCTGCAGGAACAAGCTTTGTTGTTGTGTTACTTACAAGAGCTTCAGAGATTCCACCAACATCAAAAGCTATGACAGGTATTCCTGCACGCTGTGCCTCTACAGCAGATAGTCCAAAGGCTTCTGCGCGTGAAGGCATAATTAGCATATCTACGCTGCCGAGGAAGTTGTAGCTGTCTTGGTAGCCGCAAAAATCGATAGCTTCACCTAAGTCTAGGTCATTTGCTAGGTGGCGTAGTGTATCCTCTTGTGAGCCAAAGCCTGCAACCCTTAGTGTAATGTCTGGTGTTGTTTCCTGTACTGTTTTGAGGGTCTTGAGCAGCAGGTCGCACCCTTTGACTATCTCTAGCCTTCCCATGTAGCCCAGTACGGGGCTCTCTTTAGGCGAATGTGAATCGGCAGTTACAATGTTTGCCCTAGGAGGAAGTGGCGCACCGTTATAGATAACTTCAATCTTTTCTGCAGAAAATCCCTGCGCAACAAGAGCATCTTTCACTGCCTTCGATACTGCGATATGACCGTCAATATTTCGCAGTCCAAAGGTCATCGTAAGTCTGCGGATAAACTTCTCTAGTCCTCCCTGCGCGGCATCGGGCATACTTTGGTGCAAGGCAATTTTCTTTGTGTCTGTACCGAGTGTTGCCCCAGACACTAAAAGATTGGTCCAATGACCCGTTCCGACAACAAAGTCAGCACCTGTACCAACTTCTGAAATAATCTTCCTCGTTGCCAGGTTGTCAGACTTGGCAAGACTACATTCGGTCACCTCTGCACCTAATGTGCACGTTGCCTCAGCAATTTCTGATCCAACAGGAGCTATAAGTTGTACTTCTACCCCGCGACTTTGCAAGCCTTCGATAACAAGGAGTAGCTGGCGCTCTCCTCCACCAATTCCTTGCCAAAAATTATTTACAAATACGATTTTCATGCATCTATTGTAAGGTATCTATTCTGGCGAAGAGTTTGACTGTTCAATAATCTGACTTTCAAACAATCTTGCATAGGCACCCTGTTTGTCCATTAGCTCTTGATGTGAACCGTTTTCCGCAATACGTCCATCCTCTAATACGAGCAACTGATCCGCATCAACAATTGTCGATAGCCTGTGAGCAATAACGATGAGCGTCTTTTTGCCGCGCAGATTTGCAAGGGTTTGCTGGATATAGCCTTCCGACTCGCTGTCGAGTGCAGACGTTGGTTCATCAAATACAAGTATCTCATTGTCTTCAAGCAGCACTCTGGCCAAAGCGATGCGCTGACGCTCCCCGCCGCTAAAACGTACACCGCGGTCTCCCAACAAAGTGTCAAGTCCGTGTGGCAGGTCATAAGCGAAAGCGGCATGTGCTTCTTCCAGCGCGGTTTTGACCTGTTCCTCTGTTGGCTCGAACCCTAAGCCATAAATCAGGTTGTTATACACTGTGTCGTTAAACAGCATGGGAGTCTGAGTTACATACCCTATTGATCTTCTCAAAGTCTTGATATCAAAGTCTTTGATGTTTGTTCCGTCGAAAAAGATTCCTCCACTGGTCACATCGCGCAGGCGTGGAAACAGTTCGGCAAGTGTTGATTTTCCGGAACCGCTTTTGCCCACCACGGCAGTAAATGAACCGACGGGAAACTCTGCATTGACTTCTTCAAGTACCTGTTTTCCTCTGGAGACTAAATCGCCCCTTGCATTGTAGACATCGGGGTATTCAAAGGCTACTTTTCTTAAACTAATGCTTTCTTCAAGTTGCTCAAACCTCAATTCTCCCGAAAGAATAGTGTTCGAGCTTTCTGCTGCATCAAACATCTCACGCGTCAGTTTTACGCCCGCATTTGCGGCTGTGATTGACCTAAGAGAGCCATTGAATTCCTTCACTTTTGCATTGAGGCGAATCAGCACAAACAAGAGCAAGCCCAGTTGTGCAAGGGTGGAGTCAAAAACAGCAATGGCGATATAGAGCGTTGTAAAGACTGACAGCATTTGCACGGGATCAACAACTACTTCTACAGAGGCACCAACTTTTGCTGCGCGGATTCCGAGACCTCGCATAGTCTCTGAAACTTCGCGAATATTTTCTGATTCCTCATCTTTGGTAAACCTAAGCTTAATCAGCTTCATTTGACCCATGCGCTCGGTAATCTTACCCATAAGCTTTTGGCTTAATCGCGCGTTCTGTAGAGAATTGTCTGCAATCCACCTTAAGACGCGCCTATTCACTATCGTTACAACCAGCGCAAAGAAGAGAGCTACCAAAGTGAGTGGCACCGATAAGAGCATCAAAATCACGATATACATCGTCATGAGCAATATCGTGCCAAACAGATTAATGACTGCTAAGACTGCCGTACCCGCAGTGCTTGTCTGATTCATCACCGCCCCAACGAGCTGACCCACAGGATGTCGCGAATAAAATTCCGGATCGGCACTGTAGACAACATCTACCACCTTCATGCGCAACCGCAGCATTATTCTGCTAGAAACTACTGCGCCATACCAGGCTCTTAAATAGAACAAGATGTTTCGCAAGACGATCGGAACAAAGGCCATTAAGATAAGAACGATCAAGGTAGGCTCAAGATTGACAAGGGCAAGAACATCTGCGAGCATCTGCCAATAAAAGCCTGTCGAATCTTGCAGTGCAGAGCCACCCGTTTCTGCGTACTGCAATATAGGAAGTAGCAGTGTTAGTCCAACACCCTCAAGCAAAGTCATTGCCACAACGAACAAGACAAGTATCGCAACTTCTGACCTGCGAACTTCCACAAAAGAAAACAGCTCTTTGACTGTATTGTATCTCGAGACTTCCTTTAGTTGTTCAAAGTATTTTTTCAAATAATCTCCTGAGAGTAGTTACTGTCTATCATTATATCGTGAGATGTCCTGCACTCATTTGCAGGCGAAAGCCTACTGGTTCTTTCTGCTTAGAGCAATTAGGCCTTCTGCTCTTTTTTCTCCCAGTGCGGCATACAAAATTTGTCTTTGCCTCAATCTTTTTTGCAAGTGCATGTGCTGCTGTTGAAGTGCGCGCTTCGAAGCCTCATCCAGGTCAAATGCCTTATCTAACCTTGCCAAAACTTCCAAGCTATTTTTAGTCATCTCAAGACCCTGATGTGACTTTTGATTTGTATCGCGCCTATGGACTGCACTTTCTTCTGCCATCTGAAGCCACTTATGACCCGATGCAATGATTTGCAGAAACAGCCACCAATCCTCTGCAAAAAGTTCTGTATCGAATCCTCCAACATCCTCCCATGCAGAGCGCTTGAAGGCTGCCCCTACCGCAAAAAGGCGTTGCGTTATCATGTCAGACAGACTGCCTTCTTTGGTCTTTGTAGGTGCTTTATTTGCTGACTCAATCGCCAGATGAAGAGTTCCATCGGGATTTAAGTAATGCCCTCCCGTGGTTATCAGGGCAAGGTCATGCGAGGCAAAATCAATAGTACGACGGAGCAAGTCCAGATGTTCTGCCTTAAGCAAATCATCAGCGGAGAGCATCACAATCCACTCTGCTGAAGATTCTTCTACCCCAGCATTATAAGCAGAGGCTGTTCCTCCGTTTTGCTGTGAGATATATTTAATGCGAGGATCGCTATCCGCAAATGACTGTGCAATCAAAAGGGTTTTATCATTTGAGCCATCGTCTACTACGATTGCCTCAAAATTGGAAAAACTTTGCGCGATGACAGACTCAAGAGTTTCCTGCAGTGTTGCCTCTGCGTTGTACGCAGGAGTCACAATAGAAAACTCTGGGCGTTCTTTCACGTAGCGTTTTGTCACAGTAATCAGTAACAGCCCTCAGCAGTAATATCTGCTATATTCTGCAGACATTTCTTCAAGCATCGAATCCCAGCTTGGTGGCTTCCATCCAGTCGCCTCCTGAAATCGCGAACTGTCCAGGGACTTATTTACTTTCAGTGAGTCATCAGGGGTAATGTCGACATTCCATTTCATTTTTTCTGCAAGCAGTTGCAGCAAAGAATATTTATCGATTGGACGTGCAGACACTTGATAAAGGCCGGTCAATTCTTCCCTGAGTAAAACGAAGTCACGAATCGCTTCGCAGAGTGCCTTTGTGGTCAAACCAGAAAAAATCGCCGCACTGTAGCCCTTTAAAGGCTCATCGCGGTGCGATGCGAACCAACCCGCAAGACTTACTTGTGAACCGAATTGCCAACCGATAATTGATGTTCGAAGCGTTATTGCATGTGCAGATTCTGTTATCTCGCCTAACAATTTGGAACGTCCATACATGTCAGTTGCATCAGGCATATCATTTTCTGTGTAATTGCCTCTTAAACCTGAGAACACACAGTCAGTGCTGAGATGTATTAAGCGTGCTTGCCACTGTTCACAGATTTGTGCCAGGGCGTGTGGCCACACACTATTCACTTCAAGCATGCGGCGGTAATTTGCAGCATCACATGTTTGCGAAATAATCCCTACGGCATTAAGGACAATATCTGGTTGTGCCGCCTCAAAAAGACTAAGGACGCTCTCAGGGTTTTGCGCATCAAACCCAGCTAAGAGGTTCTGCTCACTCACTCCCAAATGCGATGCGCCTATACCGAGGGATTTTAATGCTTCTTGCGACCGAACCCCTGCAAAAACTTCAGCACCCTCACTAAGGACATGAGTAGCGGCGCTTCCCAACATGCCATCTGCTCCCAAAATAAGGATTCGTTTATGCGCTTGATTTGCTGTGCCCATTAAACAGGCATCCTAATTTCCCGAAGTGTTACCCAGGATTATACGTGCCACGGTATGAGAAACATTTTCTGCAAGATATTCTGCAGGGGGCTCCCAACTGGCGCCCGTGTCAGTCGCAATATTTATAGCAGGCAACACACGCTCTGAATAAACATCTGCCAAAATATTGCTGCCGCACTCGATAGTTTCAGGACGCTCTGTGACACTTCGCAAAGTAACGGTAGGTACGCCAAAAATGCAGCACTCTTCTTGAACAGTGCCGCTGTCACTCAGTACGCAAAATGCATTCTTTTCTAGCTTGATGAAATCAAAAAATCCCAAGGGTGGCACCAAGGTAAACTTGTCGGTGCTCAGGCCTTGTTGCTGCATTTTATCAGCAGTGCGCGGATGCAGCGATAAAATCAGGGGCATTTCATAGGTGTCTGCAACCTGATTAAGGGTGTCAACCAGTGCAGCCAGCCTATGTGGAACATCAGTGGTTTCTGCACGGTGGGCAGTTGCCAAAAAGTACTCCTTTTCTTTTAGCCCATACTCTTTCAGCGCATTAGACGCATCAATCTGAGTAGAAAAGGCATCTAATACTTCTTTGATGGGGTTTCCTGTAACGAAAATGCGCTGCCTTTCAATGCCTTCGCGCACCAAATTTTCTGCACTGCGGTGTGTATAGGGCATTAAGACCGATGAGCAATGATCTATTACTCGGCGATTGATCTCTTCTGGAACAGTATCATCAAAGCAGCGATTCCCTGCTTCCATATGACATACGCGGATTCCCATGCGTTTTGCAACAAAGGCAGCGATTCCCGTATTGGTGTCGCCTAAAATTAGTACAGAATCAGGCTTTTCTTGCAAAAAGAGCTCTTCAATCTTTCCCAGCAAGTCACCAACTTGAGCACCAAATCCCGCTCCTTTTATGCCCAGGTACTTGTCAGGCTTGCGTAGCTCAAGGTCGTCAAAAAAGATATCACTCAGGCGTTCATCAAAATTCTGCCCTGTGTGAACCAACATGTGGTCACATGAAGCATCCAGCGCATCTATTACTTTACGCAAGCGTATTATCTCAGGACGTGTTCCTAGCAAGGTTATGACTTTTTGCATATCAAGTCTCCAAGTAACGCTGTCCAATTGCAGCAGGCATCTTTTCGCCTAAAAAGGCTTTGAGCTCCTGGATATCCATAAGTGAAGTATCCGAGCTAAATTCGCCTACTAAAGCAGGTTCATCTACAGGATGTGCAAGCTCTGGCAACATAGGTCGCAAGGCAAAGCATCCGCCTGCACCTACAACTGTCCGTGCCGCCTCTTCTGCAGAAAGCAAAGATTCATGGACTTTCTCTCCCGGGCGAATTCCCGTCACTACAATGTCAATATCGCGGCCCTCAATAAGAACATCTGCCAAATCTGTCATCTTTGCAGATGGACAGTGTGGGATGTAAGTTTCTCCGGGCAAGGCAGACGCTACCGCAGAGAATATGGTATCGACTGCGTCATCTAGGGTGAGCAAAAAACGAGTCATTTCGGTAGTCGTAATAGTTACTGGACCACCCTTTGCGATTTGGTCCAGAAAGAGAGGGATCACAGACCCGCGTGAAGCTAAAACATTGCCATATCTGGCAGCGATAAAGCGCGTATGTGGTGCGCGCAGATTTCCCTGAATGTAAACACGTTCTTGGATTGCCTTTGTCATACCCATAACGTTAACCGGCTTACAAGCTTTATCCGTAGAAATGCCAACGACCGAATCTATCGGAATTCGAAATTCTGAGATAGCACGCACCAGGTTTTCTGCACCCTCAATATTGGTTCTGCATGCCTCCCAAGGGGCATATTCACAACTAGGTACCTGCTTCAGCGCTGCTGCACAAAAAACAATGTCTATGTCGCGCAGAGCATCTACCATGCTATGGAAATCACGTACGTCACCCAGCTTGAACTGAAGTCGCTGCTGGGAATTTTCAAAAATGATTTCATCAGTTGCTGAAGAGCGCTGAGTAAAGTCAAGGCGCATGTAGTGCTGCTTTGCCTCATCACGCGAGAAAACAGTAACGCTTTCTGGAAGCCCATTTTCGCCTGACAAGAGGCGTTTAACCAGCACTTGTCCGAGCGATCCCGTTCCTCCCGTTACCAGTATTCGTTTTCCCTCAAACAATGACGTCATTCATCCTCCGCACTTAGTGCTCGTTTGGCTATGCTTTCATTTTTTACGAACAAATTATAACAAAGGGCTAAAATGAACTATCTTTTCAGACCTCTAATTATTGCTAGAACGTTTTTTGCAAATGTATACGGAATGTAAGCAATAGTGCGCAGGGTAAAACGACTTTGCGGGTTGAAAATTTGCTCAAGCTGCTTCTGCGTATGTTTACTGAAATTGTCTTGAGTAAGACGCTCACTGGCCAACTCTCTCATTCCTTGCTTATCGCCAGAGTTCAAATAGCTTCGAGATACTGCTGTCACAAGGCGATTTTTTCCCTCGTGTACGGCGGCTTGCTCTTTGGCACTTAAAGTCTTTTCCGATTCGATTTTCTCAATTTGCTGTAAGGCATTGAGCTTTCCGTACAAGTGATTTGACTTGTTACTTCCGTCACTTAACACATGGTAGTAATACAAAACCCTTTCTGCTGCAAGTACTGTTCTGCCCTCTGCCATGGTGCGCAGCCAATAGCAGTAATCTTCAGCATGATGAATGCGCTCGTTAAAGCCCCCATTTTGCTTAAAGACTTCAACACGCTGCAAAGTTCCCGCACCGGTGATTACGCACTTTCGCAGCATTTCTGAAAGCAGTATCTCTCTGGGCCTAGCTTGCTTCCTAAATTGTCTGTGGCTGCCATCTGGGTTAACCATGACAGCATTACTCGAATAGTAATCATAACCAGGATTTTCTTTGACGAGCTCGACCATCGCTTCAACAAAGGCAGAATCTAGCTCGTCATCGGCATCAAGATAGGTCGCCCAATAAGTATCCAGAGCAAAAACGCCAACGTTCCTTGCTTTTGCGGCTCCGGAATTGTCTTGAGAAGTAACAGAAATTCGCGCGTCTTGAGCAGCGTATTCGTCTGCAATCTTTGAGGTATTGTCTTCAGATCCATCATTAACTACGACAAGCTGCCAGTTAGGATTCGTTTGAGCGAGCACAGACGTAATTGCTCTTGAAAGGTATCTTTCAGAATTGTAAGCCGCTATAACTATGCCAACTGTTTGATTCACAAAAAAATTATAACAAAGCCAAAATCTACGTCTTGCCTACACAAACACATCAATGTAACTGTCTTTGTTCACAGATTGCCTAAGATCTTTAGCCAATTCGTGCGATTTCACCTTCGCATTGTTCAGGTCAGCCTCAGACATCGAAATAGCATCTTCAAAAGCCTTCGCCCATTTCTTTGGACATACTCCCTCGACAAAAATTGCCTCGCTGTGATCTTCTAGCAGATTTTTTATTCCGGGTAAGTCTGACGCAATAATCCCTATGCCTGCAGCCAAATAAGTGCCAACCTTTGAGGCAGGGGCTCGCCTTTCATTTTCGTCAGAACCAGAAAGGGCCACTACCCCAAAATCAAAGTCTGAAACTAGTTCGAGCCCTTCGCTAGGCTTTACTTGCCCAAGGTAAGAAACTTTTGAACCCAAGTCATGTTCTGCGATTGCAGAAGTCAAAGCTTTTCCGATTCTATTGTCGCCAACAAAAGTGAAGTGATAGTCTCCGTCAACCAGTGACAAGGCTTCAATTAGCGGCAAGATTGGCCTATTGTGTGCGATATTTCCATAGAAAATAAAGGTGCGCGGCTTGTTATGCTCCATTCTTGGAGGCACTATTGTCTCTGAGTAATTTGGCCAGACAAAGATACTAGCAGCTGCAGAAGCTTTGGGGTATTGCTCTTTGTAGTATTCGCAGTACAGGTCACCTGCGGTAATCATTCTGTCTGCGACTGCAATGGATTCTCGTTCCCATTTTTTGCGTCTTTGCGACATTGTCTTGCCAAAGAAATACTCTGGAACGAGGTCTTGAGTTTCATAAACAATTTTTGGAGCATGTGCTCCCAAAAGCTTTTTTGCCTGCCTAGCAGAGTTCAGCCCATAAGAGTCGTATACCCACCACACATCGTAGCGGCCTTTATTTTCTATAAGAAATTCTGTCAGGTCAGACTTCCCCCTAAGCAGTGCTCTGGCAGAGAGAAATTTTCGCAAAGTGTTCCTGACAAAATTGCTGCCTATTCGCAATGCTCTAAGGGGGTGATTGGAAGAAAGAATCTTCGCACTGACTGCGTCTTGAGGCTCGAAAGAGTCAATCCTGTAAGCATGCCCTAGCAGACCATGAGTGTCATTTGGCAGGGTCGAAACAATATCTACCGCAGCACCCGCACTGTTAAGAATGCTTATCTCTCGCATGATTCGAGGACTGTGACCAATGCTTGCCTGAAAGATAAGCAGAATCCTTTTATGGGCTAATTTTTCTTCCAAGCTTTGGATACCTCTTAACACTGTGGTCTTTGGCTAACTTTACATCCGCGTCTTGCGCATCTAACACGTAGCATATCATAATGTTATTCAGTGTTTAACAAAGTAATAGCTGACGAAATAGAGAGCAAACCACCATGGCCTCATTTAAAGATGTGCTTCGAAAAGTGTTACCACTGCGCACAAGCGTGTTTGCTAGTGCTCGTGCAGAAATTGCGCAGGAGCTTGACCATATCAAGAAAGGTATTGCCCATTCAAACAGGCAGAGTGAATCCCTTGCCAATCGCATTTCTGTGCTTGAGGCGGAGGAAAAGCTAACCCGAAACACTGCAAAAGAACTTCTATGGGCTGAAACATTTAACAGGTCTATCTCTGATGTTAGCTGGCTAAAAGGGGTGTCCTTCTCCCCTGGCAGGTGGGCTGTTGGTTATCCATTCCTCTATGTACTCTTTAGGGTTCTCTCAACCTTTAAGCCGCAAAACATTTTTGAGTTGGGACTTGGAGAGTCGAGCAAGATGATTGCCAGCTATGCCGCAGGCGAATCAGATGTGCGCCACTGCGTTGTAGAAGATGACGCTAATTGGATCGATTTTTTTAAAACAAGTGCTGCAGGGGTTAATTTTAACAATACAGAAATTGTGCGACTTGATTTGGAGATGATTGACCATCCTGCGTCTACTGCACCTGTGCGAAGCTATTTGGGATTTGCAGAATCGTTTGCACAAAAGAAATTCGACTTAATTTCTATCGACGGACCAATCGGTGCAGATATGCACGACATTGCCCGAATAGATATATTGGAGCTTCTGCCAGGCTGCCTTGAGGATTCTTTCATCATCATGATTGATGACAGCAACAGAAGCGGTGAGGCAAAAATGATTTCTCAAGTTGTAGAAAAGTTGCGCCAAGCCAAGATAGAAACAGTAACTGGCATCTATCAGGGAGAAAAAGAGCTTACCCTGATTTGCTCGCCAGACAACGCGTTCTACTGCACACTGTAGTGCGTGCCAGAAGCTCATACTCTCGCTGCACGTTGGCCGACACGTAGGAAGGCTAGCCAGGATTATCAGACTGCCACTGCGTAATATGTCGCTTTAACGCGAGATAGCTTTCTTCACTTAGACCATGTTCGATTTTGCAGGCATCACGCAAGGCTACCCTCTCATCGACGCCTAGATACATCAGCCAATCCGATATGAGCTTGTGACGCTCATATACGCGCTGGGCTATTTCAGCTCCGCTTTGAGTGAGCTCGATAAGTCCACCATCATTCACGTTAATGTAGCCACTTTCGCGCAAATTCTTCATGGCAATACTTACGCTCGGCTTTGAAAATTCCAATTGATTTGCAATATCAATAGAGCGCACAGCACTTCCATCCCGACCGAGTATAAAAATAGCCTCGAGATAATCTTCTACTGATTCTGAAAGTTTCTTCATCAATTCCTACTTAAAATCTACGTCCGTCAATAACATGATTGACACTTAAATCTTCTTGAGTTAGCATAGACTAACCGTTAGAGTTAGTCTTGACTAATCTTTATGGCTAATTCAAAAATCCGCCACAGGTTTAACCTGCTTATTATATACGAAAGGAAGAAATACATGAGTCAAGGTCTTACTATTATCGCCCTCAGTGTCCTTGTTGGTGTCATTGGCATGGGGTTGGGCAGCGTCATTACTGCTGTATTCGGTTCACGAACAGAGCGCACCATCAGCGTCTTTTTATCTTTCGCCGGCGGAGTCATGATTGCTATAGTTTTGCTAGAGCTGATTCCTGAAGCCATCGAATATGGCGGAGTCGCAACCGCAATCGCAGGACTTATCATTGGTGTATTTGTCGTGCTGGGGCTAAACAAATTAATCGACAAAGTCACCCGTGCGCGTCAAGAGAAAAAGCGACATGCAAATAACGAACTGCATGATAATTATGAAGAGTTTTTCCATGCTGAAGAGCTCCTCGCAAAGCGCGGTAGCATGTTGCGCGCAGGAATGGTAATCCTCTTCGCCATTGCACTTCACAACATTCCTGAAGGGCTTGCGATGGGTGCTGCCGGGCAATACGAACTGGCGCTCGGCCTCACCATTGGCCTCTTGATTGCACTGCATAACATTCCTGAGGGCATGGCGATTTCTGCTCCTCTAATTTCTGGTGGACTCTCTAAGCCTAAGACTATTCTGCTTACTATGGCAGCTGGTGCCACAACAGCGATCGGTGCAGCTTTAGGTGTAGTTATTGGAGGAATTTCTTCTTTCGCCCTAGCCTTGTCTCTGGCCACAGCAGGTGGCGCTATGCTCTATGTTGTATTTGGAGAAATACTTCCTCAGACCATTGTCACCAACAAAGATAGAATCCCTGCAATTTCTGCGCTTGCCGGTATTGTAGTAGCGATTATCTTTATAGCGATTATCTAGCTGACTGCTTCACCTAGAGTTTTACAACGAACCCTTTTGCTGGCTGCGAAATAACATTGCGTGTGTCAAACACAAGCGAAGCATGTTCGACGACAAAGTCATAATCAACACAGCTATGCCCTGCTAACACTATTACTGCATCTGCAGCAGCAATTTCATCGATTGTCAGGGCTACACTGCTGACCTTCTGGTTGTCCTGGACGTACTCCGCCACATAAGGGTCATGATAGCGAATGTGTGCCCCTTTATCTTTGAGCTTTGAAATGACATCGATGGCAGGGCTTTCGCGCATGTCGTCAATGTCTGCCTTGTAAGCAACTCCTAGCACCAACACAGACGCTCCGTTAAGAGCCTTACCCTGCGTATTGAGCGCGTCCATGAAGCGACCAGCTACGTACTGCGGCATGTCTTCGTTAATGCGCCCAGCAAGTTCAATAAACTGAGTATGAAAGTCATATTCGCGTGCTTTCCATGACAAATAAAACGGATCAACAGGAATGCAGTGTCCGCCAAGGCCTGGACCTGGATAAAACGGCATAAAGCCAAAAGGCTTGGTCTTTGCCGCATCAATTACTTCCCAAATATCGATGTCCATACGCTCGCATAGCTGAGCCATTTCATTGACAAGCGCAATATTTACCCCTCTGAAGATGTTTTCGAACAGCTTTGATAGTTCAGCAGCACGTGCCGTAGAAACAGGAACTACCGTGTCAACAAACCTACCAAAAAAGTTTGCTGCGATCTCAGTCGAGCGCGCATCTATTCCGCCGACCACCTTTGGAGTATTAGCAATTTTCCACTTCTCGTTACCCGGATCCACGCGCTCTGGCGAAAAGGCAACAAAGAGATTTTCACCCAACACATGACTATCAGATTCAATGATTGGCAACAACACCTCTTCTGTTGTGCCAGGATATGTGGTCGATTCAAGAACCACCAACACTTCTGACTTTAAGTGTGGCGCAATGTCTTTTGCTGCAGAAACTACATAAGACACGTCAGGTTCTCCGTGTGCGCTCAGCGGCGTTGGCACACAAATAACAACCACATCGCACTCTGAGACTCGAGAAAAGTCTACCGTGGCCTCTATGCAGCCTTCTGCTCCAGTCAATAGCGACAATTCTTCGTTAGAAATGTCGCGAACATGACTAACACCAGCATTGATCTTTTGTGTGCGCATCTTTGAGATGTCAAAACCTATGCAGCGATTGCCCGTATGCTGCGCGATGGCAACAATCAAAGGCAGACCTACATAGCCTAGCCCTACTACGCCAAAAACAGCAGAGTCGTCGCTGATTCTACTTTCAAGCACTGTGCTCATAGTCACTCGCTGTCACTCGCTCGATTACTTCAACAGTCTTAACATTGCAGCACGGACTTCATCCTTATAGGTGTCGCACTTCAGAGCAATTGCAAGGTTTGCTTCAAGCCACGAAATCATATTCCCTGTGTCAAAGCTGCTGTTGCTGGGCACCTCTACTGCGTACAAATCTTCAGTATCAAGCAGCTCGACTAAGGCATCGGTCAACTGAATCTCTCCCCCAGCACCAGGGGCAGTATTTTGGAGTATGTCCATAACCTTTGGCGTCAAGAGATAGCGACCTAATATTGCGAGGTTGCTGGGCTCAGTTCCCGGTGCTGGCTTTTCCACCAGGCCATCAATCCTGAAAACACCTGGCTCTACCTCTGCTCCTGAAATCACGCCATAGCGCGAAGTTAGTTCTGGCGAAACACGCTCGACTGCAATGACTGAGGCATTATACTTTTCATAAGCCTCGCGCATTACCGGTAAGACATCAGCGTTTGGCACTAAGATGTCTCCCAGCAGTACATAAAACGGATCCTTGTCTACAAAGTTTTTGCCACATGCTACTGCATGACCCAAACCCTTTGGATACTTTTGCCTTACATAAAAGAGCTCTGCAAGGTTAGATACTTCTTGCACCAACTTTAACTGCTCTTCTTTGCCACTGGCGTCAAGAATCTGTTCCAGCTCAAACGAGCGATCAAAGTGGTCTTCAATAACTTTTTTACTGCGCCCAGTCACCAGCAGGATAGATTCTACTCCGCCGACAACGGCCTCTTCTACTACATACTGCATGATGGGTTTATCTACTACTGGCAACATTTCTTTTGGTTGCGCCTTTGTAACAGGCAAAAAGCGCGTGCCCAACCCCGCTGCAGGAATAATTGCTTTCATATGTGCGGTCTACCCCTTTGCTAAATCAGCCATAACAACGCCAGCAGCAGCAACCATAGAATCAATGTCTGCTTCAGTTGTTGCAAGAGATGCAAAACAAGCCTCGAACTGGCTGGGTGCTAACCAGAACCCGCGATCTAACATTTCGCGGAAATACGCAGCGTAGAAATCTGTATCTGCTTTTGATGCGCTCTCCCACTCTGTTACCGGTCCTTCAGTGAAGTAGAGACAGGTCATTGATCCAACTTGCGTGCCAAAGGCAGGCACTCCTGCGCGGTCAGCAACTACTTTTAGCCCACCTGCAAGACGTTTGCCCTTTGCTTCCAGCTCTTCGTAGGTGCCAGGACGTGACAGCCTTTCAATGACGGCAATGCCTGCAGCCATGGCAATTGGGTTACCACTTAAAGTTCCTGCTTGGTACACAGGACCGAGCGGAGCAAGTTTTTCCATAATCTCACGACGTCCACCAAATGCCCCTACAGGGAATCCACCACCGATGATTTTACCCAAAGTAGTCAAATCAGGAGTAATACCAAAGTATTCCTGCGCGCCACCCAATGCTAAGCGGAAGCCCGTAATTACTTCATCAAAGATGAGGAGTGCGCCATGCTCATCACACAGATCGCGCAATCCCTGCAAGAAGCCATCAGCTGGTGGGATTACTCCCATATTTCCTGCTACCGGCTCTAGGATAAGACAGGCAACTTCGCCGCTATTTGCTTCAAAAATCGCGCGTACTGCATCCAGGTCATTGTAGGGTGCGATAAGCGTGTCGGCAGCAGTTCCCTTAGTAACACCTGGCGTTGAGGGAATGCCCAAGGTCACCAGGCCAGATCCTGCTGAAGCAAGTAAACCGTCGCTATGCCCGTGGTAATTTCCATCAAATTTAATGATTTTTTCACGGTCAGTGTATCCGCGTGCAAGTCTAATAGCACTCATTACTGCTTCGGTACCAGAAGATACAAAGCGCACCAAGTCGATGGATGGTACTGCATCCACCACAGCTTTCGCAGCCATGGTCTCAAGCACGGTCGGTGCACCAAAACTTGTTCCGCGCTTTAGCTGATCGGCAACTGCCTCTAAGACTTCTGGTGCGCCATGACCCAGAATCATAGGACCCCATGATTGCACGAAGTCAATATATTCATTACCTTCAACGTCATAAATACGAGAACCTTGTGCGCTATCAACGAAACGTGGAGTAGTTCCCACACTTTTGTAAGCGCGCACGGGGGAGTTTACCCCACCAGGAATGTAGCGTTGTGCGTCTTCAAATAGTTGTGCTGAACCTAGCATAATGTTCCTCTCTCAAAACCCAATCATTGCAGAAACCAATTCTAAATATCTTCTCTATCGCTTATGTGACCGATTGCTCGTCATTGTTGTTCGAGGCAAATCGATAAAGTTCCAATTCGTAAAAAGTTCTCGTTTGTTTTCTGATGCTGTCTACTATGACACCACATACTCCTGAAAGCAAAGCCATAATGATTAGTGCAACCGACACAAACAGGGACGGAAAGCGAGTCACGATCCCTGTTTCAAGAAACTCTATGAGCGGCAAAGCAAATATGAATGCCCCGATTATGAGCATAATCATGCTGGCTGATCCAAAAAACAACAAAGGTCTAAAGTCTTTAAACAGCGCAAAAATAGTCTTCAATACGCGCAAGCCATCAGGAATCGTGTTGAGTTTTGAAAAACTACCCTGCGGCCTATCGCGGTAGAGAACAGGGTGGTGGGTAACCAGAAAATCCTTATCTAAGGCGTGAATAGTCATCTCTGTTTCTATTTCAAATCCGCCCACAAGTGAGGGATATGTTTTGACAAACTTATGTGAAAACGCTCTCGCACCCGTCATAACATCTACGATGTCACTGCTGAAAATCCTGTTAATAAGCCAACGCACTAAGCGGTTGCCAAAGCCATGCAAGGGACGTTTATTTTCTTCAAAATAGGTACCAGAAAGGCGGTCTCCGATAACCATATCTGCTCTACCCTCAATAACATCATTTGCTAGCGCAACAACATCTTTAGCCTCGTAAGTGTTATCACCGTCTGCCATGAGGTAAACATCAGCTTCAATGTCGCGAAACATTGATCTAATAACGTAACCCTTGCCTTGGCGATATTCTTTTCTCACAATAGCACCTGCCGCTGCTGCAATCGCTGCCGTATCATCAGAAGAGTTATTATCGTAGACATATATTGTTGTCTGCGCACACTGCGGGAAGCTTTCTTGCAAAATTTCATTATAAGCACTAACTGTTTCACCAATGGTGTGAGCCTCGTTATAACATGGCAGCAAAACAGCTATTTTAAGATTTTTCATACCTATCCCCTCTTGCCCTCTTTCGCAAGTACTTTAGCAGGTTTTTCGCGCACAAAGTTTGACCAGTCAATTGAAAGCAGCACAAAGAAAATCACTGCGATTATTGATGCTGTTTGCAACCTCCACGTAAACCAACTGTGAAATGTCGAGTGTTGTGACACTACAAAGTACCAAACGTAAGGACCCAAGGCTACCAGCAGCATGGGCAGAGCCAACTTTATCTGATCGGTAGATGTTTGAGTTTTCTTAATTGCAAGCCACCAAACTGCAGCAAGCGCCAATGCGACAACGGCCACAATAACGAAGAATTCTTCCATGGACATCGATCCGTCAGGGTGTATTGCAAAAAGCTGATACAAATTGTTGTAAATTGCAGCAAAGCGATAAACAATTCCTTCTTCGCCTGAGCTACTGCGCAAAGAAATTGCACGAACAAATTCACTGTTGGCATATTCAGCGCTGTACACAAACGCCGTCATGAGCCATTTGCTTGCCCAAAATCCTGCATATCCTACTAACCAGGCTGCGCCTGTTGATACCATTTTGAGCAAAGAACTTTCCTGGCGGACCTTAATCAGCCATACCAAATACAGCGTCAAAGGCAAGAGGAAGGTCAAAAGGGGTACGGTGAAAAAATCGAAAAAGGCTATGAGCATTCCCACCGCGAGGAAAAAAGGCACAATCCATGTCTGTCGCTCTGAGCATTGCAGCAGCCAGTACAGCATAAGCGTCGCCACAAAGGACAGGTGAAAAGCTGTGAAGTGGGTAAACCCTAAAGGAGTGATCCATGCGAAAGTCGCAAGAAGCGCCACAACAAAGGCTACACTATACGCCAGCCCTCCCATGCGCCTAAAAGCTTCAAAGACTAATGCCGCCAAGAGGGTAAAAATAATACAATTCAGCACAATAATGCTCATGGGTGACAGGAAAGTTAAAAGCACTCTCATAGGCACTACATATCCGTGCCAGTACAAAACATAGCTGCGTTGCTGCTCGACATCTGGATTGCTAATTAGGCTCACCAGTGCGCGCGTTGGAGAAACTCCTCCCGTTCCGTCCCCACCAGGAGTTCCGTCTCCTATCGCATGATAAGGAGCAAGCACTGCATTTTCCAAAGCAGTCATATCACTATGAGGTATGGCCTGCATCAGCATAAGGCTGTCAGTAAAGCCATCATAGCGATACTTCGGAGTCTCTGAGAAAAAGATCGGATAATCGCCGCGCTGCTCAATTCTTTCACGGTCGTTAAGGATGGAATCAGTGATGCGCTGAGGCGAAACCAAGCCACTTACAACCAGTGCGGTAACGCACAAGGCTCCCACAACAGCAAAAGTAATGGCGCACAGAATCAAAGTACGTGCATTAAAGTTCATCTTCTACCCCTGCCTGTCATATCTGTCGTCAAAGCGCTCAATATCATCTTCGCCTAAGTAATCGCCAACTGCTACTTCAACAATATGCAAAAGGCTCTTTTCATTATTAGATAAACGGTGGAGTGTGTCCATAGGAATAAACACAGATTGTCCCTGTTCGATGATTTTTGTTTCGCCATCAATCTGCACCGTTGCACGCCCCTCAACAACAACCCAGTGTTCACTACGTTGCTGATGTTTTTGCAGCGACAAACTTTGTCCTGGGTGAACCTTGACTTCTTTAACTTGATAGCCATCTGCGCGCGCCACTATAGTCCAACTGCCCCAGGGACGTAAGCTCACCTGGCTTTGCATAGCTTCTGGAGCCTTGCAACGTTGTAAATCTTCCACAACTTTACGCACGTCCTGTACACGATCTTTGGCAGCAATCAGTGTTGCGTCTTCAGTGTCAACCACTATGGTGTCAGTAAGTCCCAAGGTTGCCACTAGTCGCTTAGAGCTATAACTGGTAGTGTTCACCGAATCTATATCGATGCCCTGCCCAATAACGCGTGTTCCCCGTTCATTAGGTTCTTGCAGTGCCTCAAGTGCAAGCAAAGAACCAACGTCTGACCAATCAATTGTAGCTGGAACTACCTTGACCTTGCCTGACAGCTCTAATACTGCCTTATCGAAAGGTTCATTAGACAACTTTCCAAATCGTGTGCGCGTATCAGCAGAGTCAGCACCCTTTGCAAGAGCTCGCGAAACTTCTACAATCTCTCTATTACCGCTGGCTGATGGCGCATCAGGATGCGCAATTTGCACAGCTTCAAGTTCTGCAAGGATTGTATCAGCACGCGCAACAAGCATGCCAGAATTCCAATAATAGTTGCCTTCTACAAGATAGCTAAGAGCAGTATCATAGTCAGGCTTTTCAACAAAGCGCTTTACTGCCAACACAGAGTCTGATCGTTTGGTGTGCTTTGCCTGAATATAGCCATAGCCAGTTTCTGGTCCGGTAGGCTTCAGCCCAACAGTAACAAGACTTCCATCCGCTGCTCCTTCAACGGCAGCGCCCATAGTCGCAATCCAGCGCTCTCCGCGCTCAACTATATGGTCAGATGGCAACATAGCTATTATTCCGCCAGGATCACATGCCTCAACTACCGCTGCTGCCAAAGCAAGCGCAGATGCCGTATTTCTTGCAGCAGGTTCTATGATGTAGTTAATGGACATACTCCCCCACTTTTCGTGTGAAAGTATGTGATTTTGCAACTCATCGTGCAAGTCTTTGCTCACCACAATATGGATTTGTCCGCTCTCGCCAATGACCTCTTCAGCGCGGTCAAGCGCAGAAATCAACAGTGAGTCTTGTCCAAACACATCAAGCAGCTGCTTTGGTGACTGTTCGCGCGACAAGGGCCAGAAGCGTGTGCCGCTGCCACCTGCCAATATCACAGCGTGTAGATTTGAATGCACATTTGAGTTCACAATCACTACTTATTGTCACCCGTTAGGTCGTAAGTCTCGCCTTGCCACGCAGCAGGAACATAGCTGCAATAGGGCTCTGCTGCCATATAGTCGCCACCTGTCGCTTCAAGTGCACGGGCTCTGCAGCCGCCGCAGACTCCGCGGAATTCGCAGGCTCCGCATTTACCTTTGAGCAACGAATAGTCGCGCAAGTCATTAAATACTTTGGAGTTTGTCCATATATCTGCATAGGGTTGTTCTTTGACGTTACCCAACTGCATGTCGAAATAGCCACAGGGTTGGACATCGCCAACGTGGCTGATAAAGCAAAACGTAATACCGCCCAGGCAGCCGCGTGTCATAGCGTCGAGACCATATTCTTCTGCGGTAACCTTGCGCCCTTCTGCGCGCGCCAGTTGGCGGATAATGCGGTAGTAGTGCGGTGCGTCAGTTGGCTTAAAGTGTAGTGGGCTTGTCTTTTGGCGGTGGTATGCCCATGTCAACACCTCTTCGTAGCGTTCTGGCGAAAGCTCTTGTTCTGCAAGATCGCTAGCGCGACCTGTCGGCACCAGCATAAAGATGTGAAAGGCATCTACGTTTAAGTTTTCTGCCAGTTCGTGAATTTCTTCTAGCTTATCAGCATTGTGCTTTGTGACTGTCGTATTAATCTGAACACCAACACCAGCTACTTTTGCGTTTTTGATGCCCTCAACGGCATCTTCAAAAGAGCCTGGCATGACGCGGAACTCATCATGTTCTTTTGCTGTCGGAAAGTCAATCGATACTGATATGCGCGGGATACCATGATCTGCAAGCTTCTGTGCAATTTCTGGCGTAATCAGAGTCGCATTTGTTCCCACAACGGGCATAGCACCCTTTTCGTGGCAATAATCAATAATGTCCCAAATGTCGTCCCTAAGCAGAGGTTCACCACCAGTCAAAATAATAATAGGATTAGAAATTGTCACGATGTTATCGACAACTGCCTTGATTTCGTCAAGACTGAGCTCGCCTTCGTATGTGCCATATCTTGAAGCTGCACGGCAATGTACGCAGTTCAAATTGCACGAGCGCGTAATTTCCCAGGCAATAATGCGAGGAGCTTTAATGCCTGTACGTTCTTGATAGGTAATTGCTGCTGGTCCGCCACCTGGTCTAAAGCCTACGCTGCGCGCACCGCCATGACGTTGGCGTGCGTTCTTTGTGCTATGGGGACAAGTAGCTGCTTCGCTGCCCTTGCTAATGCCATGAGGGTGTCCCGGGGGCATCTTGCCGACTGGCGGGTGTCCAACAGGAACTGCAACAGCTTCTGTTCCACAACCCTGAAGAGCAGCCATGGCATCAGCCATTGCCTGTTCATCAAATTTTTCATCAAAGTCAGGACGACCATCGTTATTTGACATTCTATTTTCTTCCTTCTCCTTATGTGTTATTCTTCCACACACTCGCGAATATCGCTCGGTGATTGTGGTTGTGTCTGGGCATGAGGCTTGGGTTTTGATGAACATAAGCGACCTTTGACGGTCGTGTTGGTCAGGAAAATCCAAACGAGCGATTCAGACGCAATCACAACCAGCGAGCCACTTGTTTAGCATGGTAAGTGATTATCAAATCAGCCCCCGCACGCTTAAAGCCCATCATGGTTTCCATGACAACCTTCTCTTCATCAATCCAGCCATTTGCAGCAGCTGCCTTGACCATGGCGTATTCTCCGCTCACATTGTAGGCACAAACTGGATAACCAAATTCATTTTTGATGGCAGAGATTATGTCCATGTAAGCCAGTGCTGGCTTTACCATGACAATGTCTGCACCTTCGCTTATGTCGAGTGCTGTCTCACGAATGGCTTCGTCAATATTTGCAGGATCCATTTGGTACTGCGCTCTGTCGCCAAATGACGGTGCAGAATCTGCAGCATCACGGAAAGGACCATAGTAGCCACTAGCGTACTTTGCGCTGTACGCCATAATGGGCGTATTGATAAATCCTTCACTGTCGAGAGCCTGACGAATGGCTTCAACGCGGCCGTCCATCATGTCTGATGGTGCTACCATGTCTGCTCCGGCACGTGCATGTGATAGAGCAACCTGGGCAAGCAGGGTCAGTGTCGGGTCGTTTTGCACGTATCCGTCTGCGTCAAGTAGACCACAGTGTCCGTGGTCGGTATATTCGCACAGGCACACGTCGGTGATTACAAAGAAATCTGGATGTGCTGCCTTGATGGTGCGCACTGCGTCTTGTACGATGCCATCATCAGCAAAACCTTCGCTTCCCTGTGCGTCTTTACTTTCTGGCAACCCAAAAAGAATCACCGCGGGAATCCCCAGTTGTTTTAGTTCACCAATTTCAGCATCAAGCTGGTCCAGAGATAACTGGAATACACCCGGCATTGACACGACTTCGTCGCGTATTCCCGTACCTGGCTTTATGAAGAGTGGGTATATAAGGTCAGTGGCACACAGTGTGTTTTCTCGCACCATAGAACGAATCGCTGAATTTAAGCGTAACCTTCGCGGACGATACTCAGGATAATTCATGCTTATTGGCTCCTTATGCCGTAGTTTATTAACGGTAGTTTTGCTGGCTATAACAGCACGATTCACGCACTATTTATTATAGGCGATTGAGCAAAGCTAGGCTTACTTTAAGATGAAATACTTGTGTCTTACAAAGACGCATGCAAGCAAAATATTAGATATCCGATGTTTTCCTGAAAGTGAAGTACTTATGCCCCAGATAAGACATAACTACCGCAATACTTATCGCAAGTAATTGCCCTATCAGTGGATGTAGTCCTATTACCAGTGTGAACAGTGCCAACAACCCTGATGTTATCAACTGAACGGGCAGATATACGAGGTAGGCACGCGGCAATTGACGCCAGTACGACCCTTCTGCTCTAAAGGCAAAATATTTCAAAGTAAGGGCTCCGAAGGGTACGCTAATCACCCACATAATCCACTGGATTAGCAGGTATGAATTTTCAAGCCCTGAAAATACCGGTGTCAGCAACCAGAAGCCTAAGGCGAACAACCCATATGCCGCAACGGTATTAAGCCCCCCCGCAAGAAGAAAGCGCACTTTTTCGCCATGTACGCCATTAATAAGTTCACCTATAAGTTTTCGAAGCTTCATCACAACCCATTATAAACTGAAGCTTCAATTTGTTACACGTCAGTCCCTGCAAGGTGTAGCACTTATCTCGATTCATCGACAAGTATGAACAAGTCACGCAATTCCTGCTCTTTTGTAACCGCAAATAAGGTTGGGCCAAAATCATACTCTGGGACAAAGTTTCTGGTAAAAGGCCACAAAATTGCCCCAAAAGAAATCATTTCATATGCTACTCCCATAACCCCGTCACTGGTGTCTGCAAGTATTAGTATTACTTCTCCGTCATTTATGACCATTGATCTAAAGCTGCAGATCTCCACATCTGCTGCTGCGCAATACTCTTTAATGAGTACGACTGCTTCTTGATAGTGCCGAAAAAAGTCACCGCCGAGATAAAATGAGCTTGTTGCGCTAAAGGAGTATTCAGAATCACGAACCATAAAGATACTTCCTCTTAGGTCACCATCTTCGTCATGCAGAAGAAGGCCATACCTTGCTGGATTACTCCTCGCTCCCCAATCAAAGATAGAACTTTCGTCATTTCTCTCAAAATCAAATACGGGAATATAGCTTTCGAGTGGTGCAGAATAACCAAAGATAGGATCTCCTGCTCTGAAGGCACGATCTTCGTCAATGACTATAATATCGCTCGCGCTAATCGGATGACTAAGATCTGGTCTCGACAGCAGATAAAATGTTGTGACGCCTGCAATTGCAACAGCCACTGCCAAGCATATAATGAGCACAATCCTAGACATGCATTTGCTATCTTCTCCATAATTGATTTGAGCGTACCTTTTCCACTTCCCCACATTGTTTCAATCTAATCACCTCACACACCCGACTCTTGAGATTAACATGTCCTATTCTTATGCGTTCTGCTCAAGGTAGAAAATCAGAAATGTATATTCGTTCACAAAATTCCCAACAGGTTCCACCCAGCATTTCCTCAAAGCCTTGCATCCGCAGAATCACAATCATTCACTAGGTGTTCAATCTGATATTGCCGAATTGTTTCAAGAAAATGAGATTCGTGAGCTTTCATTAAATAGCTCATATTCTCATGCAGGAGTACATAAAATACAGGCTCGCCTTTTCTAAAGAATGCTAAGTCCAATCCACCCAATTCTTGTCCAAAGTCTAAAAAAGAATAATATTCTTTCAGGGCTGATATTGTCTTTTTATTCACAGAATAAAAAGGTATAGGAAATTTTTTCGCCCTTTTCCGCTTTACCCAATATCCTGGAAACTCACGTATCTGTCTCACTTCAGATTTGTCCCTCATTAAAGAATCAATGGAATCAATGGGAGTGCTAACATCGCCCAAAATGGCAATGTAGTCACAATATCCAGATAGCCTTTCCAGAAAGACAATATACTTTTCTTTTGTGTCGAATACACAATCATCAATCACAGCAATTCCTTCCCTGCGCTAACAGATGCTCACATTAAACAACAAGCTTTATCGCCACCAAGCGTGCGAATTCATTAAATTTTTGAAATTTCCTTGCGCATTCCTCACTGAATTTCTAGCAGGATGATAGTGTCGCATAGGGTTTCTATTTCTATTATTAGCTGTATGAGGGTGATGAAATTGTGCCCTATTGACTGGACTTGCTCTTCTCGCGATTCTCCTAGCGCGAGCACGAGAAGAAGTTATAACATCGTTGCCATTTCTAAGTCTAGTCACTGCTTGACCTCGTCGCATCCTTGATCCAAGAAGTACATGTCTTCTGTCGCTAGACAATCTAGCTCGGAAATAATGGGCGTTGGGTTGCCTATTCCTTATTCTTCCTATTTGATTGCTCAAAACCCACGTTGCACCACCAACTACCACTACTGCTGCAGCCGATATTGCAGCAGCCTTGATCATTGATCCCACAGCCATACCAACAGGAATTACGGCAATCGCAACATATCCACTTGGATCCACCTTATTTATCGGATCACCCTCAGTGTACCCATAAAGACTCAAAGTAGCTCTCAAATCCCCACCACTTCTTGCTACATCCATTGTCAAGAATCTAGCATCTACTGGATTGTAGAATCTAGCGTTAAGATAGTACAATCCTGTACTTTCATCCCACACACCACCAGTATATGCAATTTCAATAAGTTCATAGGTGTTAGCAAGTCTTGTGGTTTCTCCAAAGTCTGTATATCTAAAGCCTGTTAAGAAGTTAGCATTACTATCTAGTACGGTAGTTGTGGATTGTCTAATATCAGTTGTGAAGTTTGATACAGGATTTCCATCATTTCTGTAGTGCATCATTGCAATGAGGGAACCAGCAGGGTCTTTTATATGGAAGTTAATAGGGTAGTTGTTTCGGGAGTGTGAAATCTCTTAGTTAGCTTCTTCATGGGCGGTGCCTTTCGTCCTGCAATTCATCGCTTGGCGGTTACATGCAAATTGCGAAATACATATTCTTTTTGGACGATATACAAATATTATCACAAAATAATCGATCACTTGGGCAGTATGACATTTTTGCAAGATCTGTGACATGTTTTGCCACAGAGTGACAAGACTATAGCTATAAAATCCAGAAGTTAACAACCAGATACACAAAGCCTATAAACAGTACCGCAGAAAGTGCCGTCCACATATGCTCGCGCTTGATAAAATCATCAAACATCTCTTGTGTTACTTCAGGCTGTTTAGAAATAGGAGACTTATTCCACGCTATTCCCCACCCGCGCGCACCAACGTAGTACATAAAATACGCAGTTCCAAAAATAATACCTGCGGTAATCAGCCAAACAACAATGCGTGCCACAGGTCCTGCTTCTGTCGTTATAGTAAAAGCATTCTGCAGCGAATTGTTTGCAAATACAAAAATAGGCAACACAATGGCTGCAGCAAATACTCCATGAATGGGTCCCCACACCGGAGGCATCAAAGCTGCTCCCCAGTTAAAGCCCGGCAATTGGAAGGGAACTTTCCCGTTTTCATCCAAAGGCACCAGTCCACTTACACGTTCTGCCTCATGTCCCGCAGCAGCACAATTTGCATCTTTGTCTCGAGGAACAATCTTGTTGCACTGCGAGCAATAGCCCGCCGTATCTTCTGCATGATAATTGGTCTCAACTGTGATTGTTTCTTTTGGCCTCACAAGGCACCTCCCGCATCTGTTCCTAGCGCACTACGTATACCCGCAAGCAGTTCGTCAACTTCAGATTCGGTCGTATCCCAGGAGGTAACCCAGCGAACGCAGTCAACACCAGATTCTTCGCTGCCCTCTTCCCAGGTATAAAAATGAAACTTCTCTTGTAGTGGAGCAATAACAGCTTTCGGCAAGTAGGCAAATACTTCGTTAGCAAGACCTTCGCAACAGCGCACAAAAGCAATCTCACAGTTACCAGGCAAGCCATCAGCAAGTCTGCGAGCCATTGCGTTTGCATGCGTTGCGCAGTGCAACCACAGCTCAGTCCCATACATTTCGCTAAATTGCGCGCCTAGGTAGCGCATTTTTGAACTCAGCATGCTCGATGCTTTGCACAGCATAAAGCTGCCGTTCTTGACCTCTTCAGCCGCCTTACCAAACCAAAGTGCTGCGTCGCCCACCATCATGCCATTTTTTGTTCCGCCTAGGCTGAGTGCGTCCACACCAGCCTCAGAAGTCAGTGCTGCAAGGGATACATTTTGTGCAGCGGCAGCATTTGCAAGGCGCGCGCCATCAACATGCAAATAGATACCTTTTGAGTGGGCATAGTCAGCTAAGGCACGCGTTTCTTCCACAGAATACAAGGTGCCTAACTCTGCAACATTGCTAATGGAAATCACCTTTGGTTGGCGCGCATGCTCAAACCCCTGCAAGTGCTCAACAACAGGGGCAATGGCGTCCACCGTCAACTTGCCGTCATCAGTGTCGATACCGATTACCTTAATGCCAGCAACCCTTTCAGGAGCGCCGCATTCGTCAGTATTAATGTGTGCCGTACTTGCCGCGATAACCCCATCCCAGGGCTTCATCAGGGCAGAAAGGCATAAAATATTTGCAGAAGTACCGTTGAAAAGTAAGCGCACGTGAGTGTCTTGCCCAAACTGAGCCTGTAGCGCACTCACAGCTTTTTTTGTATAAGAATCATCGCCATATGAAGGAACATGGTCGTCATTTGCTCGTATCAGTGCAGACATAATCGCTGGATGTGTGCCCGCGTAATTATCTGAAGCAAATGACTTCATGACTACGCCTCTTTCTTTTTGGCAGACGTCTTCTTTGTGGGAGCCTTTTTAGCAGCAGCTTTCTTCGCCGCTGGCTTTTTCTTTGCCGCGGCCTTTTTAGCTGGTGCCTTTTTAGCAGGTGCCTTTTTAGCAGGTGCCTTCTTCGCCCCGCGGCGCTTCTTGGCAGGAGCATTCTCAATCATTTCTTTTGCCTGCTCTTCAGTAACAGTTGTTGGGTCTACGTCTTTGGGAATCGTAACGTTCTTTTTCCCATCAGTAACGTAGGGCCCGTAGCGACCTTTAAGCACCTTGATGCCACTATCAAAAATGGCAATATTTTTCTCTGCTTCAGCTTTGAGCTTTTCAGCATATAGTTCAAGCGCACGGTCAAGCTCAATAGTAAAAGGATCATCAGGAGCTTTAATGCTTGCATATAGTTTGCCCACTTGCACATAAGGGCCAAAGCGGCCAATATTTGCCTTGATGTCCTGACCGTCTTCGGTTTGACCAATTAGGCGCGGCAGCTTAAACATCTCGAGCGCATCTTCCAGGCTTACCGTATCAATAGTTGTGCCTTCTGGCAGGTTCGCAAAGCGAGGCTTTTCTTCGTCTTCAGCATCTCCCAGTTGCAACATAGGGCCAAAACGGCCAATGCGCGCACTAATTATCTTGCCACTTTTTGGGTCAATGCCGATTTCGCGCGTCTTGGTAACGGTCTTTCTGTCAATGCTATCTGCTGATTCAATCAACGCATGGAACGGACCATAGAAATCTTGCAGCATTTTTTGCGGGTCTAGCTTGCCGTGCTCTATACCGTCAAGGCTCTCTTCGGTGTGAGCCGTAAAGTCATAATCGACAATGTCAGTAAAATACTGCAGCAAAAAGTCAGATAAGACTTCACCGATTGCATTAGGAACAAGTCTGCCTTTGTCAGAACCTGTGCGCTCATTTAAGACCTCACGTGCCACTTCTGTAGCTGCGGCAGGCAAAGTTAGCTCTACTGCAGGACGCTCTGCTCCTAAGCTCTCTCCTACCTTTACATAGCCACGTGACTTTATAGTATCGAGAATAGTTGCATAGGTTGAGGGACGACCAATGCCCAAGTCCTCAAGCTTTTTAACAAGACTACCTTCGGTATAGCGACCAGGCGCTTTCGAGAAAGTCTGCTTTGCGCGCACCATATCTGCCATCAACGCGTCACCCGCACTCATGCTAGGCAGGTACTTGTCGCCACTTTTTCCTGTGGCACGCAAGAAGCCGTCAAAGACAACTGCTTCACCCTTTGCCTTGAAGTGTGCAACAGGCTTAGCCTTCTTTATATCTGCACCTTTAGCAAAGGCATCAATCTCTACGGTTGTTTTCTCAAGCTTTGCCGCTGCCATTTGTGAGGCAAGTGTTCTGTTGCGGATAAGCTGATACAGCCTTTGTTCAAAGTCGTTACCACCAGCAACTTCTAAAGCAATGCTAGTAGGACGAATTGCTTCGTGCGCTTCTTGTGCATTAGCGTTCTTTTTCTTGTACTGGCGCGTTGTTGCATATTCCTCGCCATAGGTATCACGCACGTAGTGAGCAATCGCTGCAAGTGCTGTGTTTGACAAGGTCGTCGAATCAGTACGCATATAAGTAATATGTCCTGCTTGATATAAAGCCTGTGCAGCGCTCATTGTTGCGCGTGCAGAAAACCCTAACTTACTATTTGCTTCTTGCTGCAAAGTTGAGGTCGTAAAAGGCGCTGATGGGTTACGTGTACCTGGCTTTTTGGTCACGTCAGAAACAAGCCAATTTGCACCGATTAGTTCTGTCAACAAGTCTTGTGCAGCGCTTTCACTATCTAATCCGTGGTCAAGCTCCGCCTTGAAAACGTCTTCTTCAGCCGCTGCTGCACTACGCAGTTCAGCACTGACTTTAAAGCTTTCCTCTGGCTTGAAGTTGGCTATTTCGCGCTCACGTTCAACGACCAAGCGAACTGCCGGAGACTGAACACGCCCAGCACTCTTGCCACCAGGAACCTTTTTCCACACAACAGGGCTCAGCTCAAAACCAACCAACCTGTCCAGTATTTGGCGCGACTGTTGCGCATGCACCAAATTCATATCAATGGTGCGCGGATTTTCGACTGCATCTTGCAGGGCTGACTTCGTAATCTCGTTAAATGCAATGCGCTTTGTCGTATCAACGTCCAGACCCAAGACCTCTGCGAGGTGCCATGCGATGGCCTCCCCTTCGCGGTCTTCATCAGTGGCGAGCCAAACCTGGTCGGCGTCTTTTACTGCGCGCTTTAGTTCAGCAACGACCTTCTTTTTGCTAGGGTCGACTTCATAGCGCGTCGCAAAGCCGTTTTCTATATCAATCGCGTCTTTATCTTTGGGCGGAATCTGCCTAATATGCCCAATCGAAGATTTCACCTTGAACTCCGAGCCCAAATAGCGCTCGATAGTCTGTGCCTTTGCAGGGCTTTCTACAATGAGTAAATTTTTCATAGACCCTAAAATAAAGCACAACTAGTGCTTTCGTCAAATCGCTTTTGTCAGAAATTTCCTTATATGGTTGTGCTAATTTGCTCTATATTGCATCTGGCGGAGCCTGTCCATAGTAATAGATTCTCCTTGTGGAATGCGTGTTGCGAGGCAAGAATCCGAGACCTTATCCCAGGTGAAAAGACCCATTTCTTTTGACAGTGCGCGAATATCTGCTTTGGTAAAACCGTTTTCTCGCAGTGGACTAACGACACTCATTTCTGTAAGTACACGCATGCCTGGTCGTCTCTTTGGGCAGTCTTCAATGTTGGTGCCGTCCATAAGATGTTTATAGCCTCGTTGGTCAGCAAGCTGTTTTAATGCCGCAAATATCTGCTCTTTACAGTAATAACAACGGTCATGGTCATTTGCAGCAAATTTCACATTACCTAAAATATCCATATCAAGCAATACGTGAGAAATGTTGTAAGTCTTGCAGAACTGGACAGACTCCGCCACGTCACTTTCCTTCATAAGGGGTGAACGTAGGGTTGCCGCGATAAAGTTGTCACCTAGTTCCTCTGCTGCAATAGCAGCAAGGAGTGCAGAGTCAACGCCACCAGAAAATGCGAGCACTGCTGAGTTTAGGCGTGCAATACTACCGCGTAGGGCTGTTATCTTTTCTGGACTAGGCACTTTCTGCGCTGCCTTGTTGGTCGTCGTTTTGGGCATCAGCCTTTTCCAGACCGTCCTTTTCCTTTTTGTAGTTCATATAGGCAAAGAACAGTGACAGCGCAGTACCTGCTGCGAAAGTCACAATTCCTAGTGTCCAGGTAAAGTTGGCATCAGCGATTTGCAGACTGCTTACTCCAATGCCTGCAAATGAACCTAGGATAAAGCCCAGCACAACGGCATAGGCAATAGCGGGGATTTTCTCAAACGCTGCTTTAATGAAGCGTGACACCATGATTACTGCGGTAAACATGCACACAGCAAAAACTGCGATATAAGTTAGATACGACAGCTCGCCGCGCACAATAGCTTCTGCAGTAAACAGCAGGTCTGTATAGAGTCCCAACAGCATAAGGATTACTGACGCGCTCATGCCGGGAATGAGTAGAGATGCGCCCATAGCAGCACCACCATAAACCATTTCAAAATAAGTGATTGAAGCTTGCGCTGCTCCGTTGATTGCTTCGCCTGAACCCATAGTAAGGCTTAGGGCAAAGGTGGCAGCAAAGCTTAAGACAATTCCGATTATGCCAACAATCTTTATCCCGTGTTTTTTCAGCTCGCTATATACAATAGGTATTGTTCCCAAAATCAGACCGACAAAAAAGAGGTAGGTAGCCTTTTCATAGGTCTCGAATAGCCAGCCAAAGACTACGACGAAGGCAATCATGCTTGCAATCGTTCCTATAGCAAGGGGCACCACAAGGATTATGTTTTCTCTGACATTTTTAGTGGGATTTGAGAAAAGGTTCAAGACGTCTTTGTAAATACCCATCATGATGGCAATGATACTGCCGCTAATGCCAGGTGCCAAAACGCTTATGCCAATAAGGAATCCTCCAAGCGTTCTATATAAAAAGAGTCCGAGTTTAGTTTCTTGCACCTGTATTCCCCATTCTTTTCTTTCCCCTTTTGGGCTAATCAATTGTGAATTCAAGTCACTATTGTAGCGATACTTAGGTAAAACACGCTATAATACCTTCGATGAAATCCGACGAAAATCAAAAAACCTCTTATACGCCTGGCACTGCTTCACGTGTGAGACAAAGGTATAACTATAAGGCAACGCGCTACTCTGATTCCTACTCATGGCCAGGTCGCAGCGATGTAAAACCACGTGCGATTACCTCAGTGCCTTCAATTTCTTCAAATCGAGTTTTGAAGGAACTTCCCAATCTCGGCCAACCCTCAAGGCGCATTAGCATCGACAGCATAGCGAGCCTTGATAACTTTGACCCCTATGAACGCCTAAATTACGGAGAAATGCACCTGCGCTCTAGCAAAGCCAGGCAGCAACACAAAGAACGTGTCGTGTCGAATCGCATTACTTTGGGATTGATTGCGCTCGCAGTTATACTTGCAGTTACTGGAATGCTTTGGATGAACTATTCAAATGTTGCTGCACAAGCAAGCGACTTGCTTAATCCAAGTCTCTATGAGCTCCAAAGCGAGTAGAAAACTCATGCACTTCGATACTGTCGAGTGCGCGCTGAATCAAATCTTCAACATCTAGCAAATCCCAAGAAGCCGCAACCTGTTTTAGATTTGCATGTGTCTCTGGACTGCGTGGCATAAACAAGGTACAGCAGTCTTCTGCGTCTTGAATCGATAAATCAAAAGTGCCAATCTGGCGCGCTTCATGGACAATCTCATCCTTATCGCTGCCAATAAGGGGGCGCAATATAGGCATGGTAGCAACTTCATTGGTCGCAACAATGTTGTCCAAGGTCTGTGACGCTACTTGCCCTAAGGATTCCCCTGTTATCAAGGCTTTTGCTCTTTGCGTGTGTGCCAGACGCTCTGCGATAAGCAGCATTAGGCGACGATACATTATGACGCGAAGGGACGGCTCTACAATGCTTGCAAGTTCGCGCTGGATATCGCCAAAGGGAACAACGTAGATACGCGCAAGTCCCCCCGTGCGTGCAAGAACTTCGCCAATCTCTAGCACTAGACGCTCACTCGAGTCGTTTGTTTGAGGGCGACCAGAAAAGTGCAGTCCCAGCACGACTGAGCCTCGTTTTATCATTCTAAAACTAGCCACAGGCGAATCAATACCTGACGACAAGAGGGACACCGTACGTCCTGATGAGCCCGACGGCAAACCGCCAATGCCTTTTATTTTGCGCGTAGATATATACGTCGCTCCGCCAACAATCTTAATGCTGACTAAGACATCGGGATTTTTCATACGTACGCTGGCACCATTATCAATGCTTGCGCCCAATAGGTGTGCGCCTACGTCACGGCTAATGTCCATGCTGGATTTTGGAAAATCAGTTGCACTGCGACGTGACTCAACTTTAAAAGTGTAAGGTTGGTTTTCTGATACGAATGGAGCCGCTGATTCCTGCAAAGCACGCAGGGCAACATCGCAAATGGTATCCCAGTCACGACTTACCTTGTAGGCAACTGCGACAGATGCCACACCAGGAATATTTGCTAAAAGGCGAGCACAGTCCTCTGCGATGTCAGGGTTGCGAATGGTGACCGTTAAAGAGCCTGCAATGCGCTGCACCTTAGAAACATCATAGTCAGTGGCACTAAAGCATGCATCAATATTTTCTTTTAGTCTGCGTTCAAAAACGCTGCGATTTCGCCCCTTAAGAGCGATTTCATGAAAAGATATAAAACAAACAGTGGTTAGCTTAGCCGAGCAGCTCATTTGAGCTTGTTTCCTCCGCGGTACTGTCATCTTCTGCAGCAGCTTCTTCTACCGCATCTGCACCTGCAATTTCTTCGGATGTATCATCAGCGGCTAGTGCAGCTGTTGCACCTGCTGGCAGCGGTGCCTCAGGAGACACGTCACCACGCGCAATTTCGTCCATTGCAAGAGCAAGCGGCTTCGCGCTGGTAAGCTTTGCAATCTCACTGGTAGTCATGGCACTAAGTGCTTGTTCGCGAACACCGTGCACCATATCATTAATTTGGCAAGCACGCTTCGCTGCAAGAGTGCAAAGGGTGAATTTTGAATCTACCTTGTTCAATAACTGGTCAATCTCTGGGTTAACAATAGACATGAACGGACTTCACGCTCCTTTTAGCTGGAAGTTTATTTATAGCAATCTTGATAACGTACACTACTCATCATTTGCAAGCGATAACGACTAGCGTTCTTCAGCATCGATGATATTTCTTAACTCTGTAGTTGCGTCATCTAAATTATCATTTACAAGCTGGTAATTATAGCGCATTTTCTGAGCCATTTCATGCCTTGCCGTAGCAATACGTCCCTCAATTTGTTGAGCGTCCTCAGTTCCGCGAGCAGTTAACCTTTGCGTGAGGACGTCCATTGAAGGGGGCTCAATAAAGATAGAAACAGCATCTGGCATCTTTTCTAGCACCTGAAAGGCACCCTGCGTATCAATCTCTAAAAATACACTGTTTCCTTTGCTCAGCTCAGATTCGACAGGCTGTCTGGGAGTTCCATAGTACTTCCCCGCATGGACTTTCGCCCACTCAAGCAGGCCATCATCTGCAATCCATTGCTCGAATTGCTCTGTAGTGACAAAACGGTAGTGAATCCCATCTTCCTCCGCGGGACGAGGTTTACGCGTGGTGGCAGACAGCGACAGCCAAGAATTGGGTCTACTGTCAAGTATCCGTTCGAGCAAAGTACCCTTGCCTACGCCCGAAGGTCCTGAGATTATGAAAAGCTTTGCTGAAATTGTTGTATTGCGCTTGGTTAAGGCTATGACAGCAGATCAATCAGTTCTGCGCGTTGACGTGAACCCAAACCCTGAACTTTACGAGTCTCTGCAATACCGATTTCTTTTAGCACAGCTTGTGCGCGTGCCTTGCCATACCCTGGCAAAGACTCGAGAAGGGTAACAACTTTCATGCGAGCAACCACAGGGTCATCAGCCTTATTCATCACATCAATAAAGCTAATCTTGCCCTCTTTCAAATCTTTGCGAAGTTCTGCTCTCGCACGCCTAGCGGCCGCTGCTCTCTCCAGATATTCTTTTCTTTGTTCATCTGTAAGCTTTGGCAATGCCATTTGTTCCCCCTTTGTCGTGCACTCACGCTACAAAAGTAGTCGTCAACATGCTCTTCTGCATGGACTTTGTAGTATAGCACCAACTGTACAAAGAAATTGCATAATTCACACGAATTTCACTTTGAATTAGCCCAATGGTAAAGCAAGTGTGTTATTTTTCTTTACTGGCTGAAAGGAGTGGCCTGTGGCGCTTCTTTTCGATGTGCTCAATAACAGATTGTGCGCTTGTGTTAACAAAGGCATCTATGGGAATACCATACTCTTTTGCATAGCTAAGTGCGCGCTCTACATTACCTATTCCTGAGCTGTGATGCGCATCACTGTTAACAGAAAGCGTTGCGCCTGCCTGATATGCTTTGACGGCAAAATCTATTTCCATCTCCCTGCTTTCAGTGCGTACACCCAAGGGATTGAAAGAAGAATTGTTGATTTCGATAATCACGTTATGCTCAACGGCAGCTTCAATAGCAGCATCAACATCAAAAGGGAATTCAATTAAATTGCCCGGATGATTTAGCTGGTCAACAAAGGGACTTTGAAGAGCCTTGATTAGTGCCGCAGTGTTCTTCGCCTTGTCTTTTCCGTCATAGCCCGTTGTCGGATGAAAGCCAATAGTTACATAGTCAAGCCTTTGGGTAACAATATCTGCAACATCAATCCCCCACGTTGATTCGTACAGGTGCGCATCAGTCGTAATATTTGCTTCGCACCCGCGCAAAACAACAAGGTCATCAATAATGCCAGGCACATGACTAAGGTTCCAGAAATACCAATTGTGCGCACCCTGCGGTATCGCAGGTCCGTGGTCTGTTATTGCAATCAGCTCTAAACCTGCACTTTTAGCAGCAGCTGCATTTTCACTTACCGTAGAAAAGCCATGTCCAGACCCCACCGTATGAACATGCAAGTCTGTCTTAATAAGCCTTCCACTTTCGAAACTTTCAACATTAGTCTTCATTTAACTGTTGTGCCCTCCACTGGTGATAGCTGATAACAAAGTCATCCAAGTCACCATCTAGTACGGCCTGTGCGTTACCACGCTCTGTGCCGGTTCGTACGTCTTTTACCATCTGGAACGGATATAAAACATAGTTGCGAATCTGTGAGCCCCATGCAATGTCAGTTTTTGGACCTCTCAATTCTTCAAGCTCAGCGTCGCGCTTTGCCTTCTCTTCTTCGTAAAGGCGTGCCTTCAGAATCGACATCGCCGATTCTTTGTTTTTGAGTTGCGACTTTTCATTCTGGCAAGTCACGACAATGCCACTAGGTCCGTGAGTAATGCGCACTGCAGAATCGGTTGTATTTACGCTTTGTCCCCCTGGACCACTCGACCTAAAGACATCAATGCGAATATCTTCATCTTTCAGGTCAACCTCAATATCGTCAGGCAACACAGGCAATACACTTACGCCTGCGAAAGTAGTCTGCCTGCGCTTTTTAATGTCAGTTGGACTAATGCGCACCAATCGGTGTGTGCCAACTTCACTTCGCAGCATTCCGTAGGCGTTCATGCCAGAAACCGTAAAGACTGCACGGTCAAGCCCAATAGCCTCGCCAGCAGGTGCATCGTGGACGGTAATCTTCCAGCCGCGCCTATCCGCGTATTTTTGATACATACGAAAGAGCATGCCTGTCCAGTCCTGGGCTTCAAGTCCGCCCTGGCCAGGAGTGATAGTAATAATCGCATCTTCAGAATCAAGTTCATCATCGAACCAGGTAAGGATTTCTAGCTCGGTAACTTGTGTATCGATTTTCTTAAGCGCAGCATCCACTTCAGCGCCCATCTCAATGTCATCGCCATCTAATGCGAGCTCATGGGCAACTTCAAGGTCTTCAATATCTGCTGACAGCCGCTCATAAGATTCGATGGCTTCTCTGATGGCAGATGCCTTGCCCATTACATTTTGTGCTGCAGATTGATCGTCCCAAAAATTAGGATTCGTGCTGAGATTTTCCAATTCGGTAAGCTCAGCACGTTTTTTATCAGAGGCAAGCTGGCCAGCAAGATAGTGCTGGCGCTGCTTTAGTTCATGTATTTCACTTGCTCTGTTCTCTAGCATTTATTAGTTCTGGCTCAAACTAGTTCTAGTTCAGACCGCAGCACTTCTTGTACTTGCGACCAGAGCCACAAGGGCAAGGGTCATTACGTCCCACATTTGCAAAGGGATCTTCTTTGTCTTTTCTGACCGTTTTTGCGCGGCCGCCACCAGCTGCAGTTGCTGCAGCCTGGATATCGCCAGAGCTAGGACCCATACCCGATGTTGCCGCCGCCGCAGCGTCTGCAGCAGCAGTACGCATGCCTCTGCCTCCCCCAGCTTCTTCTGGTGCAGAGTAGCTAGCTCCGCGCAAGAACGCAGGGTCTTCTTGCTGTGGCTGCACAACAACATTGATGTGCATCAAAGTCTTTACGAAGTCTTCGTCGATAGACTGAACCAGCCCGATAAACATTTCGTAAGCATCGTTTTTGTATTCAACCTTCGGATCTCTTTGACCCATTGCGCGCATGCCAATACCTTCTTTGAGGTAGTCCATTTCTTCAAGGTGGCTCATCCAGCGCGTATCAAGAATACGTAGCATTACTTGACGTTCTAAGTCACGCACATTGTCTGGGCCTAGCAGATCTTCCTTTTCTTTATACTTTGCAGTTGCTGCATCCATCAAAACGGTAGCAGTATCTTTGGACGACTTAGCACTTTTCAGTGCATCTTTTGTGTCCCCTGCGCGAATACCGGTGAAGTCTTGGAACCATCTGGTCAGACCATCAGTATCCCAAGTTGTAGGATCTGACTTTTCATCACCGATATACTCTTTTACGCCTAAGCCAATTATCTTTTCAGTGGCGTGCTGTACCTGGTCGTGAATGTCTTTTCCGTCCAGCACTTTTGCACGTTCAGCATAAATTACTTCACGCTGCTTATTCATAACATCATCGTATTCCAGTACATGCTTACGTGAAGCAAAGTTCATCAGTTCTACTTTGCGCTGCGCGCCTTCTACTGATTTTGCAACCATCTTTGCACCGATTGGCGTATCGTCAGGCAAGTCAGCACTTTCCATCATGGAACTAATGCGGTCCATGCGGTCTCCGCCGAACAGACGCATCAAATCATCTTCAAGCGATAGGTAGAACTGTGACATTCCTGGGTCACCTTGACGACCACTACGACCACGCAGCTGGTTATCAATACGGCGCGCATCATGACGTTCTGTACCAATAACAGCAAGCCCGCCCGCTTCTAACACTTGCGCCTTTTCTTTTTCGCACTGCTTCTTTGCTGCTGCAAAGGCTTCTTCACGCTCTTCTTCAGTGGCTTCTGCTGGGTCAATTCCCGTTTTGTGCAAATATTCGTCTACCAGCTTCTCTGGATTTCCGCCTAGCAAGATGTCTGTACCACGACCAGCCATGTTTGTTGCGATGGTTACTGCTCCCAGGCTACCAGCCTGAGCAATAATTAACGCTTCTTTATCATGATATTTTGCGTTCAGGATATTGTGCTTAATACCGCGCTTTTTCAGCAAGAACGATAAATATTCTGAGTGTTCGATTGAAATCGTACCCAGCAATACTGGTTGACCCTTTTTGTTGCACTCTGCAACAAGGTCAGCTACTGCATTGTACTTTGCCTCAACATTACGATAAACCAAATCTACACGGTCTTCGCGAACCATTGGCATGTTTGTCGGGATTACCATTACCGGCAGCTTATAAATTTCGCGGAATTCTTTATCTTCAGTAACCGCAGTACCTGTCATGCCTGATAGCTTGTCATACATTCTAAAGTAATTTTGCAAGGTAATCGTTGCAAGGGTCTGGTTTTCCTCACGAATGCTTACACGCTCTTTAGCCTCGATTGCTTGGTGCAGACCGTCAGAATAACGACGTCCAACCATAGGACGACCAGTAAATTCATCAACGATAAGAACTTCGCCGTCTTTTACCATGTAATCAACATCGCGCTTGAACAAGAATTGGGCCTTCAACGCCTGCTGCAAATGATTTACCAGCTGACCTGAAGGGTCAAGGTAAATATCATCAATGCTGAGCATGCGTTCAATCTTTGAAATACCAGATTCAGTTGGCGCACAAGTACGCTTTGCCTCATCTAAATCAAAGTCTTTTTCCTCTTCAAGCTTTACTACTGCTTTTGCAAAGTCCTTGTAAGTGTGTGCAGATTTCGCACCTGCACCTGAAATGATAAGTGGTGTTCTGGCTTCATCGATAAGAATCGAGTCAACTTCGTCAACGATGGCAAAGTTATGTCCGCGCTGAACTCTATCTTCTGCGCGCGTCGCCATGTTGTCACGCAGGTAATCAAAGCCAAATTCCGAGTTCGTACCATAGGTAACGTCAGCAGCATAGGCTGGACGGCGCATATCTGGCGGCATCTGAGCGATGATAGTCCCCACTTCAAGCCCCATAAAGTTGTAGAGTTTGCCCATCCACTCAGCGTCACGACTGGCTAGATAATCATTCACCGTTACAACGTGAACACCCTTATCAGCAAGAGCATTCAGATACACTGCAGCAGTTGCGACAAGCGTCTTACCTTCACCCGTTTTCATTTCTGCGATTTTGCCGTCATGCAACACCATCGCACCAATAAGTTGCACGTCATAGTGACGCATGCCTAGCGCACGCTTTGAACCTTCGCGCACCGCAGCGAATGCTTCGATAATCAAATCATCGAGCTTTTCGCCATCCTTTACGCGCTTTTTAAATTCTTCGGTAATACGCGGAAAATCTTCATCAGCCATTGCCTCATATTTGGACTCAAGCTCATTAATTTTTTTGATTTTCTTTTCGTAATCTGAAAGTGCTCGCCCTTCTCCCATAGAGAAAATAGACGTAAGTAATTTTGCCATGAATTATCGCTTCCTTTATTGGTAAGAAATGGATTTTTCCAACCTATTATTTTAGCACAGAGACGCACGAAATTCGCCCTGTCGTAATCTGCGTGTAATCCGCGCACTTCCCACCCGAAAACACGACGCAACATTCGCACAATCAGGGCAAAGATGAGGAGGAGCTTGTCCAAAGCCCTCTCTTTAACTGAAGTCTTAGCCTTCGTCAGTTTGCAACCATATGTATGTTGACATGTATCGAAGACTTCGAACGCCTCTTCCTCATCACCTGTCCTAACTTAAGTGCTTGTGCACAGAAGTTTCTGATGTAAGTCAGTCATGGGCTGACTGGGGTCTAGTCCAAACTCTTCTCGCAGATAACATCTACACCTATGAAAAAGGTTAATCGCCTCTTCTCTGCGACCCAATGCCGCATATGCCCTCATGCTAAGGTGATACAGCTCTTCACTGTCCCCTTCGTCTAGCTCAATCAAATGCAAGTAGTACAGTGCAGATTCAGGCTCGTTACTGTTAATGCAAATATCAACGGCAAGCAAAATCGCTTCAACGAATATCTTTCTGTAATGCCTGCGCTCTAGATTCAGCCAGTCCAAATAGCAGTCTCCGGGCAGCAAGTCACCCGCATAGATTTCTGTCATGCGCTTGACGGTCAACAAGCAAGCGTCTTTTCTACCTGCGCGTAAGTGTTCGGCAAGCTGCGCACTCAGATTTTCAAACTGTTTTACGTCAACACATATTTCGTCCGAGCGCAAAGCGCATCTACCGCCCGAATTGCGAAAGGCCTCACGAATCACCACCAACTGACTGTCACAACCTTGAGGCAGCGCGTCCAAAATCTTCTTTCGCATCTGACACCAGGTCACATTGTACGCACCGCTCGCCGCGCTATAAGACTGGTCTGGCCAAAGTCTTTCAATGATGGTCTCACGAGAAAACTCGTTTCCAACATCGAGCGCTAGGCTCAAAAATAGGCTGCGTGTTCTGCTGTTTCCCCAATTCGTTAGATTGAGAGTTTGACCAGCGACCTTCAATTCAAGTCCGCCAAACATTCTAATTTCGAGTGTCTTACTTTGCTGTAAATACATAGAATAGCTGCTGTTTTGTTTGCGGTAATCGTCTTTGTCGTCTCGCCCTGCAATAAGAGGAAATCTTTCCTGTAGCTTTGCCTGTTCACTTTGATGTAACTGTTCTTCTGTGCGGGCAAGTACCTCTGCAAAGTCATGAATGTCGAGCAAATCGCTCAGCTCTAACGGAGTATTGTCAACGCCAAAGCTCTTACACAGCAACGAGAATAAATCCTTATGCGCATGACACATCAAGCAAAGTGTCATACGTGCACTCTTATCAAAAAGCACGTCTTTGTGCTTTCTAAGTAAAGTACGTGCGTGACTATAGTCCGCGTTATGGAAGCGTCGCAAAGCCTCACAGGCAATTGCCAAAGTTTTAAGCTGTGCGCTCAACTCAGGATTTATCTCACTGGTTTCTGTGCTTGCTTTGCCGGTCTTTTGTCTTGAGTCTTTCATGAAGTATTTCTTAGTGAGGATAGCTGCTTTACCAAGGTCTTTTCGCTGAACCAAACATGAGGCTAGCAACAATTCAGCATGCGGGTGAAAATCTTTGCTGCTGCACGTTGCCGTAAGTGCATGCAAGTCTTCTGCCTTAATCTGAGCGTCACGCACAAGTCCTGCACCGTGAAATATCCATGCTTGACGCCACAAAATTAAACCGCGCTCTTGCCTGCATGCTCCGTCATTTATATGGATATGGTCTGCATCTTGTGCAATGCGAATAGCGAGATCTTTCTCCCCTGTTGCGAGGTACAGCACGCCCTTTAACATGTGCAGCTCTAAACCAGGTACTGTTTTAGGCTCTTCTGTGCAAGTAATCATTTCCTGAGCAAGGTGTAACTTCCCGCAAGCAATCGCAGCAGTTGCAAGCACCAGCTGAAGGTGCTGCGTCAGAGCATGCGACTCTTCGCGATAGCTTTTGTCGACCTTAAGTGCTGCCCAATGTGGCATAAGCTCTTTAGTGACGCTACAGGTATCACCTTTTTGTAGGTAGCGCATGCGTGACAGCATTGATTGAGAAAGAATTGCTTCGTCAGAATTTGCCGCAACTTCACAAGCGGATTCTGAGCATTCAACAGCTTTACTCATGTCTCCACACGCAAAGAAGAGACGTGCTCCCAAAATCATAAGACTTGTAGTGCGTAAATCAGGGTGTGATTCAAAGACATCTTCCAAGTCTGACCATGCCAGCTGCGCTTTGCCCAGATTTGAAAGTGCCAATTGGCAACGCAGTTCAAGACTTGCCTTTGTAGCTCTTTGCTTTGGACTGTCTGCTTTTGGCAGACTTGTTAGAGCAAGCAAATCACTTGCTTCCCGATAACACTGCTTCTTTAGCGAAGCCCTTACACGAAATAGTACATCTTCAGGTGTTGCAGAAATGTCTTGACCTGCAGTAACACCATCTAATTGTGGCGCTGAATTGGTTGCTATCTTCATGGGATAGATCCTTGTCTGACCCCCGTCAAACCTCGAATAAAACAACATTACTCTCATTTGTTCTTAGACACAAGCAGGTTTGCCTCATATGACACAACTGTCAGTAACTACTGCTTTAGATTGCCTTTCGCAAAACTTATAAAACGTTAATTGTTTTATGCCTTGCAAGGCGCGAGACTTTTCGCTACTATATATCATTGCGCGCGGATGTAGCTCAGCTGGTAGAGCACCACCTTGCCAAGGTGGATGTCGAGGGTTCGAATCCCTTCATCCGCTCCAATTTCCTTTTAGTTTCAAGGATTTGAACCCGAGAGGGCTGAATGCGAAGCATTCAGGGGCGAGCGAAGCGAGGTCTCCATGGATTGCGAAGCAATACATGCG
>Ga0123355_10000629_pt1 | contig 47743 bp, 43 predicted proteins | sample TergutEmb28metaG_3_FD_89872 | JGI IMG/M metagenome (GOLD analysis project Ga0123355, IMG submission 89872) | Embiratermes neotenicus P1 segment gut microbial communities from Petit-Saut dam, French Guiana - Emb289 P1 | ecosystem: Host-associated > Arthropoda: Insects > Digestive system > Gut ...
GGCTCATTCTCTTATCGAGGCTTATAAAAAGAAAGGCTTGATAGAAAGTGTACGGCGTGATTTGTTTGTTGCTATGAGCCTTGAAACAAAACAACCTGTGCCGAATCGTTATGCTATTGCTTCCCATGCCGCTCCCGGTGCGTATGTTTCGTATCACTCGGCTTTGGAATATCACGGCCTTGCTAACCAAGTCTATTACGAAGTCTACGCCGCATCTCAAAGCCGATTCCGTACATTTGAGTATGATGGCATCACTTATAGTCATGTGCAATCGCCATTTGACTTAGGCGTTGAAATGAAAGCGTCAGGGGTGCGTGTGACTGATTTAGAACGAACCGTTATTGACGGCATAAGTGATTTTTCAAAAGTCGGCGGTTTAGAGGAATTGTTGCGATCCATAGAATTGATACCTTACCTTGACAGTCAGAAGCTAACCGCTTACTTGAACGCTTATGATAAAGTGTTCTTATACCAAAAGGCAGGGTATATATTAGAGCATTTCAAAAGCAGCTTGAAGCTATCAGATGATTTTTTCGCAGCCTGCAAAAGCAAAGTGACGAGCAGCAAGCGGTATCTTTACACAGGCTTGCGAGGCGAATCTCCAATGCTTAACAAAGAATGGGCATTGTATGTGCCTGAGAATCTACTCGCCATAACACAGAAAGGAGCAAACTACATTGAATGAGTACAATCGCAAAGAAATGGGAAAACAATCCGCAGAGCTGGGATTTATCCGTGATACATTTGAAAAGATGAGCCGATTGATAGGAGTGCTTTCATTCTTTGAGCGTGACCCTGTGTTGTCGAGGTATCTTGCGCTGAAAGGCGGCACTGCAATCAACTTAACCATCTTCAACCTCCCGCGTTTGTCAGTCGATATTGATCTTGATTTTGCGGAGAACTTACCTCTTGATGAAATGATGGGGGTTAGGGGGAGCATCCGCAATACCATCCGACAATACATGGCTATGAATGGCTATATCCGCTCAGATAAGTCGAAAGAGTTTCACAGCTTGGATTCAGACGTTTACCAATACATCAACACAGGCGGCGTTAAGGACAACATTAAAATCGAGATAAACTATTCCATCCGAAGCCATGTATTGCCACTCGCAAAACGTCAAATAGAAACCCTCGGTGTATTTACGCCAACACAAGTGTTAGCTGTTGACCCCATTGAGATATTTGCCGCTAAAATTGCGGCCCTGCTATCAAGGACGGCTGCTCGTGACCTTTATGATGCAAACAATATGGTGTATTTCGGCCTATTTGATGAAACGCAAACCGACTTACTCCGCAGATGCGTTGTGTTTTACGCTGCCATTTCCAGCGAACATACACCGCTAGAGTTTGATTTTTCTACATTTGAAAAACTCACATTCCACGACATCAGAACAAAGCTCATACCTATGTTGCGAAAGAAAGAACGCTTCGACCTTACCGCAGCACAAGAAAGAGTAAAAGAGTATCTTGGCGCTGTCTTAGAGCTTACTGAAAATGATAAGCAGTTTCTATCATCTTTTGCAAATGGTGAATACCGTCCAGAGCTTCTTTTTAGCGGAGATGAACTGGCTCGTGTTGCTAACCATCCTATGGCTCTATGGAAAATGCAGAATCTTCAACGATAAGCATACGGAAGCCGCTTTGTTGCGGATATGACCGATAAGTGACCGATAAAATTACCGATATGACCGATAAAAACTGCCGAATCAGTGATGAAACGGCGGTTTTTGAATTATGTCGGCAGTGCCGTCACAATTAGGTTTGCTGTTCAAAGTATAGTTCCAATGCCTTTTCTACAATCGCTTCCACCTCTTTTGCTGGTTGATTTGGTTTGAAATACTTGGCGTATACGGTCTTGCGGATTTTGACTGCTGGCGTTCGGTTAGGCTTGTGTGCCATAGCTCCCGACAGAATCCGTTGTATTGCATCACCGTCCAATCTTCCTTTTTCAGAATATTTGCGGAGCATATCCGCTTTTTTCATGTCCACGGAATAGTTATGCCGCTTCATGCAGTCTGCAAGTGTGACTTGCTCATCTTCTTTTAAGAATGAAACCGTCACGGCAGATGTAACAACGAGATTGCCTCTATCAAGCAATGATTTTAGCTCGACTGTGAGCTTGTGAACCCGAAGATAACGAGCAACCACATCCCTTTTCAAGCCGTATTCTATAGCAACTAAATCTCTTGTTTTCAACTTGTGCGGAATTTCAGCACAAGTTTCATCAGCCTCGCTATCATGCGGCTTTTCAAGTGTTTCCAATTGCTTCAAAATATCATTCCGCTTGCCCTGCGAGAACATCTTAGAGTGATGCAGAGCAATGACCGCTGCTCTTTCCGAGTGGCTCATATCCGAGAATGAACGCTGGATGAGGTTAGTTTCAATCACATACACCCAAGCATCTTCATCCGATATGTTTTCAAGGATAAGGGTAGGCACTTCGGTATACTCTGCCAACTTTGCCGCCTCTACACGATTATGCCCGGACAGTATCTCTAGGATGCCGTCAATCTTACGAACAATAATCGGCACAAGTACGCCGTTTTTCTTGATACTAGCAACCATATCTTCTAAGCGTTCGCCCTCATACAAGCGGAATGGGCTTTTTTTGAATGGCGTTAGTTGTTCTATGGCAGTGTCAATTACGGCTCGTTTATTGGCGGGTTGGGTTTGTATGATAGGTACGGTCTGTTCCAATGGGTTCACGCCATCGTTGAGATTGAATAAATCATCAAGGTTCTGCAATCGTGGCTTTGCTTTTATTTCGCCTTTAGGCATGACCGCACACCTCCAACGCAAAGTTCCTGTATGCTAGTGCCGCCTTGCTGTCAGCGGAATAATCCAAGATGCTACTGCTGGCATAGTTAGCCTCACCGATTTTTACGGTGCTTGGGATGTGTGATTTGAACATCCGTATCTTGTCCCCGCAAAACTCGTCCAATAGAGCTTTTGCCTCACGGAACAAGATTGTGCGTTCATCACAGATCGTAAGCAAGATACCCGCAATCTCTATCCGTGGATTGATTTTCCGCTTCACCTTAGATATGGTTTGGATTAAATCCGTTAAGCCAGTGGCAGACCACAATTGAGGACTTACAGGGATAATCACTTCATCACAAGCGGCGAGGGCGTTGATAGTAAGCAGTCCGAGATATGGATTCGTGTCTGCAATTATAAAGTGGTAGTCACTCCGCAACGTTTCAAGCAGTTCCGACAGAGTATGCTCACCGCCCAGCTCATTACGCAAATTTATCTCTGTTACGGATAGGTTTATATTGCAGGGGATAATGTCTACCTTTGAGCCGTGTAGGATATATTCCGCTTTGTCGGGCAATGGTTCGCCATCCATAGCCATTGTGAGTAGGTTGTGCATAGACAATGCAAGTTCGCTGGGAATCTCTATGCCGAAGCTCCTAGTCAAATTGGCTTGCGGATCAAAATCCACCATCAATATCCTGTAGCCTTGCTCCGACAAAGCATGAGCCAGATTACAGGCAGTGGTTGTCTTACCTGTGCCGCCTTTCTGATTGGCAACAGTTATGATTTTGCATTTTTCCATATCTCAAAACCCCCTAATATTTTTCTGAAATGCTCTGAGTTCGTCCGATACTCGATAAACCGAGGCGTAACAACAAACTCTAATAGGTATTGCTTGGGTATGAGATACTTGGGGTAAGTCATAATTGACTTGATAGCCCCGGCTTTCAGCAACTTCAAAACCGTGCTTTTTTCCAATCCTGTCATTTCAATAATATCTAAGGTAGTAAGAACCTCGTCATACTCTGCAAAGATGTAATTGAAATAATCAGCGATGGCGGTTTCTTGCCCCTGTGTTACCATTTGGGCGAAACATTTACGAGTGCTTTTCATGCGTTCGTGTTTTGGCTTTCGGGATGTGGCTACTCCACGAGGTATCATGCTACCGACTTGCTCACGGCGGCGAAGATAGGTGATGGCATCATCAAGTGCGATTTTATACCGCCATGTCTGCTTGCCAGTGTCGATAGCGGGGATTATCCCATGTTCGACCAGATATGTCGCACTTATTTTTGACACACCGCATATTTTATGCAGTTGGTCGAGGCTGATAAATTCGGGGTATGCTTCCCGCAGTGATTCATATTTTCCTTGTTTTTCTAGGTTCATAGCGTTCTCCAAATAAGTTTTATTTGTCAATAGTAGGTGAACACTATGCTGAATTTGCACTTAAATTTGCCCTAGATGTTTGCCCGATTTCCAGAGAGCCGGAAAACAGAGTGCCGCTCGTGCAGCACAGAAAATGCCCTTGTCCTATTGGACAATGTTTGCCCGATGTTTGCCCGATTTCCAAAAAAGTTTCCCAAATCGGTCATTTCCACTACCCCGCATGGCTACTGCTCAAACGCAACAAAAGATGGCGAAAAGCCTATTTTCACTAGACTTTTCGCCGTCTTTATCGTATACTATCTTCCAGTAGGTTCGGCTAATTTCCACAGAGGGAAAGAAACTTGAAAACCGTTTGGGGGCAACCCCGCAAGGGTTCGAATCCCTTACCCTCCGTCAGCAAACTTAACAAGGATTGAGTCGTCAAGTGGCTCAATCCTTTTGTTTTATAAGGGCTATTCTTTTTCTCCGTTTTTTTGTCAACCAATTAAAAAGCGGCTTCGCCGCGCGTTTCGTACAGAGCAATTTCCTAGCAGACAAAAAACAAGGACTCTTTTCGAATCCTTGACTCTTTCTTTGGGTAAATATCTCCACTTGACAATAATAGACGTTGTGGACAAACATAAACGAGTTACACATCTTGTTTAGCAAAAATCAAAAACCCACTTAATAAACCTAGCAGTATCCAAAGTACAGCAATTAGAGCAATAGAACTGGGCAGTTCATTATACGGCGTCATAACCGAATAAATTGCATCATAATGCAATTCAAAGTACGACAATATACGAACCACCCATGCATGAGAATCAATCATCAATAGAAACCTGAATGCAAGAAATAAAACAACCATAAAAGCCGTTAGATATGAAAGTTTTCGTAGTGCTATAGCTATTGCTACTAAAAACGAAGCCAATCCCAAAGTTAACACCCATTGTAACAGCAAAACTACAGTTATGCTTGCAGTAAAGCCTGTGAAAAACAGAACAATTAGACTGTATAGCAAATGGATAGTTGAGACTCCCACGCACACCGTGACATATTTCGCCATATAAAGTTTCGCCCGGCTATTGTTAGCAATGAGTAGATACCTTATCTTATCATCAGTATATTCAACACACCAAACGCTGCCAACCACCAGAAAAACGACAATAAAAAAAATTTCTACAAGGGGAATGGCGGAATCAACAAATGATTCTGTATAATTTCCCCTAAAAGCTATACATATAATCATAGTCAGAACGAGATACGCTAAAAGGGAGTATCTATAAATAGGATGTAAAAAAAGTTTATACAGTTCAGAACGTATATGCTTAACCATTACTCAGTCCCCCTTTTTGAGAAGACATAATACCCCAATACCATGAAGATGCAAATAATGAACAGTGATAATAAGGCAAATGATGTCTGCATATGAACACCCCACGCATACTGCTCGCTTAAAAGCAGAAATAAAAATCTTCCGCGCCCAATTGGCAAAAAACGTGTAATAAGAAGACTGACTAATACAACGGCATTTATTAAATAGCGTTGTCTCAGAAAAGATGCTACAAAAATTACAAAGCTGATGTTGACAACAATGATAATAAAGTGTGCAAAAAATCTTTTAGCAAGATTGAGGAATGCATATCCAGAAGCGACATCTCGTGCAACAACAAGAGAGTATGTAACGCTTAATGCGTAACAGAACACTAACATTGCCAGAGCAGCAATGATAGTGGTACACCACTTCCATGCAAAAATTGCCTTTATGCTATGGTAGGGTAATATATCTTTAAGGGTGTTTTCTGTGTAGTCTAAGGAAAACACTGTTATCGCGATTATTGTTACCATAATAAATATCATGCCGAAATCAACTGTAAAAATATTTAACAACTCACCGGCTGCTGACTCACTAAGTGTTAAATTGGGCGAGACTAATGTTGTTAGCGAAAACAAAAAATATATGACAACCAATGCTCTGGATTGTCTGTCACGCACCAACTTATAAAGTTCCGATTTCATTATGCACATTACGTGTACCCCTTCTATATGCTAACGCACTTTTATGTCAAGCTTATTTAGGATGTAAGATTCGATGTTTTCCGTTTTTTGGCTTAAATCCTTTGTACGAAACTCGTCAATGATTTTACCATTTGACAAAAGCCCAAACCTGGTGCTAATTCTTTGCAGTTCGGTTATATAGTGGCTTGAGATAATAAAGGTGGTATTATTTTCCGTGTTCAGTCTTGTAATAAGTTCCCTAAATTCTACAATACCTTCCGGGTCCAGGCCATTTGTGGGTTCGTCCAGGATTATTATAGACGCATTGCCGCATATGGCCCGGGCGATACCTAGGCGCTGCTTCATGCCTAGCGAAAACTTGCCAACTTTTTTATTTCCAACTTGAGAAAGGCCAACATACTGAAGGGATTCACCTATCCTGTCCTTGTCGATATTCCGCAGCAAACAATATGCCCTTAAATTTTCATAGGCAGACATATGCGAATAAAAGCTTGGCATTTCTATGATACCGGATAAATGTTTGCGTTTTTCTACCAACTCCGCATTGCCTTTTGAACCTAAAAGCGAAATTTGCCCGTTGTCCGCATCCGTTAGTCCAAAAAGTATTTTAAAATAAGTACTCTTTCCGGCACCATTCTTACCAACGAATCCGTATACATCGCCCGGAAACACCTCCATGTTGACACCGGTTAAGACAGCGTTACCCTTGTAACTTTTTGTTATCGAACGCGCAGCAAGTAGGGAAGTTTGCATAAATGCCTCCTTAATTTATAAATAATTAGATTTTGTCTATGGCGATCCTTTAATAGATAAGGGGCTATCAATCCCTCGTTTGTAGCGGCGGATTACCAATGATACAATTTTTCCGATAATGCCAATGGACGAAAAAATAAGAATGTTTACATAGTTGCCAGCAATATCGGCTACGCTTAATCCGTATCCCATTTCCGTTATTATTAATGCGATAAGATTATACAGCATTATGATTAGAGTATACAACATTATACCTATAAATATGAAGCAGTACAAAACATATATCAGAGAATTTTTACATATATTTCCCCTTAAAAACTTTTTGGCGTGATGAAACGAACTTTTTCTAAGGTTTGGGGCCTTTAGTATGGTTGCCATAATATAATAACCGTCACTGATAAATAGTGGTATTAAGCTGAATGCCCCCAGCGTTATATTAATAATTGTACCCACAGTAAAGAATAAATGAATATGCCCTTGGGTAACGGTTGATAACGCAAAGAAAATTAAAGCGAGAAAAAAGTTTGTTAATGAACCCGCACTCCATATAATTATCCTTTTTAAAGGTTTAATAAAATACACACCATTCAACCTTACATAAATAGCAGGAGTGACGTATGCATAAATTGCAACCGTGAGTGCATCCGGCTTTAATCCGTATCTGTACGCAGCCACTACATGGGCAAACTCATGTAAAATAATACTTACAAAGGAAATAATGATGTAGTAAGCCAGCGTTACCGGATTCGATAAAACAGCCCTTATGGAGACACCTAAATATTGAGGGCTGGTTCGGAAAATAACCCCAATGAGTGACAGTGAAATAACCAAAGCCGCTATCCCAATGATATGCATATGCTTAGAAAGAAAAGTAAAAATGGCATCAAATTTACCTATTTTAATATTAAACAGATTAACCATAAACAATTCTAACTCATTAAAACCCTTGCGCGTAGTTGTAGTTGTGGCAGGGATATCATTTTCCATAAAATTTTTTTCCACAAAATCATTTTCCACACAAATTTCATGCAGCTTATCCATATCAACTGACAGGCCATGGCTATTTAACAATATTTCTTGAATCTCGCATAGCGAACGCGTTCCATCCATATATTCAAGCGCAGCCAACAAAACATGTTTCTGTTGTTCATCTGCAAAGACATACTTATCGTTTTGAATACTTCCGATACAATATGTCGTATAAGTTTTCCTTTCAAATAAAATCTCGCTGCGAATACCATCTATTGCTTTTGGATAACTATGCATATACTCACCTCGTTTTTGCTAAATGGACCAAAACTTTTTCCAGGCCCTTTTTGACTAAATTACAATGGCCATCTCTGGGCTTTCTGGGGTCGCCTGTTTCAAAATAATTCACGCCCAAACAGCCATAGCAAACAGTCCGTGCAAAGCATGTTTCACACTCGTCTTTATTATGCATATTTGCGTTATAATACGTAAGGCGCATTGCATTGACAGCATCCCTTACTGTATCTACAGAATCTGATACATCTGCAACACTAAACTCCGGCTGATCCGTAAAATAGAAGCACGGATAAATCTTACCGGTAGTTGAAACAGAAATGGTATTATGCCCTGCTGAACAAATGCCGTTTTGGGGCTTTTTTAGCCTGAGGCTATTAATTAAACGCGCGGCATACACATAATTACTTTCCATTTCAAGCTCCGGAGAACTAAACACATCGTCTATTGATTGCAAAAACGCGTCTTCATCTTTTAGCATATATAAAGCATCTTCGCTCGAGACCGGCGTAAGATGTACCGGCAATTGACCAAAAGTGGATTGCACTTGTTTAATTACATCAATCACAGACAGTTGATTATCCACATGCGCCTGCGTGTACACGACCTCAAGCTGAGATGGCTGGTTGGCTACTTTTCTCAACATTTCCATGTTTGCCTTAATTGTTTCATATGTTCCATTCCCATTATCATATGGGCGCAGCACATCCTGCATATCTTCATGGTCGATACTTAAAGTGACATTAATAGCATATTTACTGATAAGCGAAGCCAGTTTTTCATCAATGAGTGTACCATTTGTAATTAACCCAAGTTTGGTATCCTTCTTTTTTTCTAAGAGATATTTGGCTACGCTTTCAATTGCCTCTGCGTTTACAGTAGGTTCCCCACCAAACAAACTGATAAACCCTATATTATCAAACATGGCATAAAAAACGTCCAAAATTTTGTCAAGCAGCTCAACCGGAATATTTATGCAGTCCGACAGATAATTACCGCCATTGGCATAGCAATATTTACAACTTAAGTTACACGAGTTGCTTATATGTATTACCAGCCTTGGCAAATATTTGTCCCATCCCTCAATGAGCGTATCGTTTTGTGGCGATAACCCATCTTGTATCATTTGAGATATTGAATTGTACATAGATTCTTCTACATCAGGAAGTATTGCCAGCACATCTTGATAGCTCTTTCCATCATGGATAAGATTCGCAAGTAATACCGTACTTTCGGTAGCTTTAAAAAATTTCAAAGTATTTGGTAAGTATATTAAATATTTATCGCCATCGTAATTTAGCGTATGCAACTTCATAAGATAACCTCCGTAAAAAACATTTTAACTTCCTAGAAAGGGGAAGCCCGCTTACACAAATGGCAAGCTCCCCCTTGCCAGGCACGATATATGTTTGTGACAGTTCCGGGTGCTATTAACCGCACCAAATTCCCCATTGAGCCGAATTGGTACAACCTGCACAGAAAATACCAAAGTTAGGTGCTATGGTGTCTTCAAGTGTTTCAATGCTGTCTAGCGTAATTTCCACAAGGCTAAATTTATTGTTCTCCATCATGAGTACGTCTCCTTTCCCTCAAATTTTGTTAGCAGTTTTGTTAGCAGAATTGATTATCCACACCAGATTCCCCATTGGGCTGAATTTGTGCAACCTGCACAGAAGATACCGAAGTTAGGTGCTATGGTGTCTTCGAGTGTTTCAACGCTGTCTAGCGTAATTTCTACAAGACCAAATTTATTGTTCTCCATCATGAGTACATCTCCTTTCCCTCAAATTTTGTTAGCAGAATCGATTAACCACACCAAATTCCCCATTGGGCCGAATTTGTGCAACCTGCACAGAAGATACCGAAGTTAGGTGCTATGGTGTCTTCAAGTGTTTCAACGCTGTCTAGCGTAATTTCTACAAGACCAAATTTATTGTTCTCCATCATGAGTACGTCTCCTTTCTATCAGTAGTTTTCTCCAAGGCTGCTTTGCACTGCGCATGTGGAGCTAACCTTAGATGTATTAACACGCCGCGCTGTTTCTGTAAATGATTATAGCAGTCTGCTTTTAACAAGATTCGATTTTATCTTAAATACGCAGTAAGTCCTCCCGAATGCATTTTCATTTGCATTTGGGAGGATAATTGATACATTTGGGACAATAAAATACCCCCTGATATCAGGGGGTGCCAATGGGAATAATGCTATACTGCTAGGGCGTGTTCCTACTATAAGAATGTACAGGTTTGCGCGTCTGATTTTTCGCAGGTTCAAGCGATTTTTGACACGGCGTGCTGGAGGCACGCAAGGAAAAAAGCGCGCAGAAGATGCGGAAATATCAGCCGCAAAGATGTGCGTTCGTTAGTGGGAACACACCCTAAGCCTTACTCATATGACTATTTATACGCTCCGTTAATTTCTTAACCTTTCGCGCAGCAATGTCAACTTCGAAATTATCAGCTAAAGTTAACACACATTGTATCGGGTCTAACGCCGCTACCTTATCTAAGTTAACAACAAGATTATTTTGACACCTGTAAAAACGTTCATCTCCATTCAACTTAGCCTCAACATGTTTAAGGCTTCCGGCAAACTGCTTGCGTCCGTCGGTTGTATAAACGATAACGGTATGTTTAATATCCGGCTCTGTTATAAAACAAAGAATTTTGTTTTTGTCTATTGATACTGTGCTATCTTTGGCTAAACTAGAATTGCTGCCAAATTTTTTTACATCTTCGGATATCTTAAATACAAAGTTGTCTTGTAAGGTAGTGGCTTTTGCTGTAAGCTTTTCTACGGCATTATCTAAGCATTCAACTAAACGCTCTTTAATATATGGGTCGCCTTTTACAATATAATCCATAGCTTCTACTTTGTATTTGAATGTAAGTTTAAAAGATGCCGCATCTGATGTTATAAAAACAATAAATCCTCTTGGATCATGCTTACGTATGGCCTCTGCCAATTCTATTCCGTTAATATCACAATTCAAGTGCAAATCAAGGAAATACAGCCCTGCATCGCCAGAGCCTTCTGCTAAGTATTTCAATATTGGTGTTGGATTTGTTTCGGCACAAACTATCTCCATTGCAAAAGTGCTCATGACTATATAATTTTCAACCTGCTTTTTTATTATAGCTAAGTGTTTTGGTTCGTCATCGCAAATAAAAATTTTTAGCATGTCTGTCTCTCCTCTAGCTTATAATTTTTAACGTTTGAGTAAAAACACCGTTGATGGCAGTAGTATCTAGTAGTATATGACGGTTTTTAGTAAGAATTTGCGCCACATTGAACAGACCTAAACCACGTGAGTCTCCTTTAGTAGAAAATCCTTTCCTAAATAGTTCGTGAACAGGTGGTGGTGCATGACAAGTATTCTCAAGCACAAAAGTTGAACCGCTTTCTTCATTCATTACCAGAATTCGTATTTCTGCACCATCAACACCTTTGCACGCTTCCAAGGCGTTGTCGATTAATATGCCAATGATGCGGCACAAATCAAGCAAAACATCATTAATATTTGGGATAACAACAGTATCACTTACCTCAACCCATATTTCCGTATTTTGTTGCTGCGCTTGCACGCACTTGGCCAATAATATGCTATTCATTTCAGGTATTTGTATATTGCTAAGTTTTTTTACAATGGCATCCTTTACAGCAATGGATTCAGAAAATTCTGTCATATATTTTTCGTAATATTCGCGCAATCCATCCCAATGCTTGTTTTCAATATGCTCGCGAAACCCCAGAAGTAAATTCAGATGGTCATGTTTGAATAACCGCATTTCTTGAGAAATGCTGTCCACTTTTTCGGTATAAGCTTGTAAATTTTGCATAAGCTCTTCCTTATGATGTAACTCCATTTCCATGCGTGTGTTACTGGCAAACGCAAATGTAGCAAATAGCAGGTATGTGAAGCTAATGGCTAAAGCAAGTGCATATACAAGGGTAAGTATAGCCGCGTCGGTTACTATGTAACGGAGAAAGATAAGAACAAAATACACAACCAGTGTGATAATAGCACCATATAGAAGATACTGTGCCAGCTTTTTTTTGAGAGAGTCATCAAAAGTACGGATTTTACTATGAAAGAAATTGCCATATTTGCGAGAAATCATATAACTTATAGAAAAAATGAGACCAATATATATTGCGCTTAGTACTGTGTCATTTTCTATAGCATCTCTACCAATTGGAATATGCCCTTGTGTCCAAATATGAGCGATGGAAATTGCTACACCCGCCAAATTTGCTGATAGTAATATAATGATAACAGTAAAGATGGCGTAAACAATACACAAGGGCAATATTTTATTTTTGGTGTATGACATAGCGATTAAAAATATAATGGTTGCTATATTAATCACAATTGTTGAAGCTTCAGAAAATGTAATAAATACAGGTGTGGCAATGTTTATTACTGTTATAACTATAACAGTAAATGCGACTTCTTTTGCACTAAAAGGAACTCTTATTATATTTCTAAAGATGTTATATATTGTAAAGCTAAAGATAGAAACAAGACCAATAAGTAACAGCATAACAACCACCAAATGTTTTTAATATATTTGTACATACAATACACCAAATGTCTGAAAATGTCAAATTTAATCAACTGATTTGCAAGTATATACTATGTGTACTTCTTTATTAACATAAAAAGCGGCTTCGCCGCGCGTTTCGTAGAGACCAGTTTCCTAGCGGATTAAAAAATGCACAAAAAATATTTTTTTGCGCATTTTTTGACTGCATTATTAATTTTTCATCATTTCTGCTATGACTTCAGGGGGTATTTCAGGCTCAAAGGCACTAAAGATCCAACACCCGCGTGGGTCAACCGCCATCTTTCCTAACTGCATTCCAACTTTTTTTGCCACGCTTTCCTTCAAGCCATCTTGTTTAATTTCGTGCTCATTTAACTTGTTCATAGGTTTCATAATTCCTCTCGCTCCTTTTTAATATTTTGTATGTTATTGGTAAAATGGATACACATTGAAAAACAGCACCAAGCGTTAGCAGTAATTTAATTTCGTTACTCGGTATGAATAAAATCGTTATCATCAGCACTACGCCACAAGCTACAGCGTTCTTTCTCAATCCTGCTCTCAGCGCTTTTCCAACTAAAGGCCTGGCTTTGGTATCTGCGGGGGCGTACTTATATAAGCAGAATATCAGTACAGCAAATATGGCAAGCACGGCTGTGTTACTAATGCTGGTTCCTTGTAAAGCCCATGGCACAATAACAAATATGGTGCAGCTTACAATGGTGCAAACCGTACTGTTTAATGCATGTAAACCAAAGGAATAGCGCTTTGTAACAACATATGCAAAATGGAGTATTGCAGTTTGGATAATTACACCTAGCATAGCTGCCAATAGATAAATAATAATCAGCTTAGTTATATTAATAATTAAAACTTCCATGCCCAGTACCATTTTTTGAAAATCAAGTCCTTCCTTTCCTATATATGTGTTTAACCGGTTTGCAAGACCTACAGCAGATTTACGTATGAGTTCGTTTTCCATACTTAACCTCGTTTCTCAAATACATAATGCATAATGATTATGGCCGCAATAAATGTAATCACTATGATAGCCGATATAATACGGATTGCCGGGGGTGTATTGGGTGATGTTACAACAAATGAGATAATTGCCGCCGACAACAAAAGGAACGTCACTATCAAAAGCTGTTTTGCGTCTTTGTTCATTGTCAAAAGCTCCCCTTGTTGTTTTTTCTACTATATCAAAGCATGAAGTGCATGCGTGCGATTTATCCCAAATGCATGTTATTTTATCCCAAATGAAAATTATTATCGTAAAAGCCACAAAAATAAGCCCCGCATTTACACGGGGCTTATCTTATATTTCAACACCGGTGCTGCCTTTAGCCTCCCCTATAAACCGTTCCGGGTCCTCTAAACACCGCTTAAACTCAAAAAACGCCTTCGCCCATATGGCGCCTATACATATCCGTTCGTCCATAGAAATACCCAGCGTCATCACCTTTTTAGCAGCGCCGGAACCTTCCGCGTCACAATCCGGTTCACGCAAAGGCTTTCCAAGGGTTATAAACAAACTTGCTGTGCCAAATTCATATAAATGGTGATATAAATAATCCATTTTTATAGACGCGAGATTAGAAATAAACATAGAGGAATGAAACGGGCTAAGCTTGATTATACTTTTGGGCAAGATGCCGCGCCTATCCATAAATTTTATCACGCCCACCAAAAAGCCGGGCAGAAGCGGCAGCGACATGAGTTTATCCACAAAACGATCCATTGCGTTTTTAGTCTGAGGTTTTTCATTTTCCTTGATAGTTTCACGGATTTTGCGGGCGATGGCTATTAAATCGTCATCGGGCTCTATGTACACTTTTACAACGGTTTCGGTAAGTTCTTCTTCTCCCCGCTTTAGCATTGCAAAGGATACGCATGTATGGTTCCGCTGGTATATTTTTCTATTGACCACAAAGCGGTTAATTTCCGGTCTTTTTCTGAGCATAAACGCAAAAGCCGCAATTATCGCGTCCATTATGCCTACTTTATGTCCTTGGTCACGCAACGCGTTTAAGTATGCCTTTAAATTGGTGATGTCAATTTCTATTTTTACAAAGTTTGTAGCGTCGCAGCGGCGGCTCATCATATGCGGGATTAGCGCGTCCAGCGCGGGTATGCCTTTAACCCGTGTACCGTCAGATCTTCCCATGGGAATGCCCCCTTTGGTGTTTGAAGCAATGTAGCAGAAGGTGGGGGCGTAGTCAAGTCGCAAAAATAGAGAATTAAAATGTTTGTGAAAAATAGCCTGATGTTAGTGCCTATGGAGCAGAGCCCCTGCCCTACAAAACACCCTTAACAATACTAACGTAGGGCAAGGGCTCTGCTCTTGCCGTGTTTATCGGGAAACCGAGGATGGCCTCCCGAAATTCACACATATTCCTAACTGAATGACATTGCTGCCTACCCCCTGACGGCAGATTGAATGTGCCGTCAGGGGGTAGCTTTGATGTCCTGGCCGGGCTTCCGTGCCGCACCACAATTTTTGTATCATTTGATTTAGAATTGTGCTGCGGGAATTTGCATGCGTAAAATCAACGCTCGCTTTCTTATATTACATATGATAATATGTCAAAAACTTGTATACGGAGGCAAGCCATGAAAACAGGAATTATCTGCGCGGTTGACACAGAACTACAACCGTTTTTACCCCATATCCAAAATTGCAAAACATCTAAAAAAGCGATGCTTACATTCTACGAAGGCACCATCAACAACATGGACATCGTAACCGTGTTTTGCGGGGTTGGCAAAACAAATGCTGCCATCGCTACGCAAATTTTAATAGACACCTACGGCGCAGACACAATTATTAATTCCGGCACCGCCGGCGGCATGGATATGGACTTGGATTTATTCGACACCGTTATCAGCACAGAAGCAATCCATCACGATGTACATGAAGGCATACTCACACAATTTCAACCATGGATGCCATCGGTTTCTATCAAGGCAGATGAAGCCTTGCTGAAAGCCGCAAAAAAAGCGGTAACGCAATTGGAAGTAGAAAACAAAGCATATTTTGGCAAAATGGTAACGGGCGAAAAATTTATAGAAGATGACGGGCGCGACGAAATTCTTTCCAAGTTTGAACCGCTAACCGTAGATATGGAAACCGCCAGCATAGCCCATGTGTGCTATGTAAACAACGTACCCTACGTCTCAATCAGAACCATAACCGACACCGCAAAACACTCCGGCACAGATACGTTTGAAAAAAATTGCCCGCCGGCATCTGTTATTTCCAAGGATATCGTTTTGGCGTTGTTGAAAAATATATAGGCGCATGGTAAACTTCAATAAAATTTACTTAAAGGAGAGTGAATCCATTATGAAAGAAGTCAACATTGCCCTTATCGGCACTGGCATTATTGCACATGGTCACATGGAGCAATATAACCGGATTGGGGGCGTAAATGTTGTTGCGGCATGCGATATCAACGAGCAAAAGCTGAACGCATTCTGCGACAAGTGGAATATCCCCCATCGCTATACCGATTACAGAGAGCTTCTAAAACGTGACGACATTATAGCCGTAGACGTAAACCTGCACAATAACCTGCACGCCCCGGTATCTGTAGCCGTAATGGCGGCAGGGAAACACTGCTACTGTGAAAAGCCAATGGCCGGGTCGTATATCGACGCCGCCGCCATGAAAGACGCCGCCGATAAATTTGGTGTGAAACTGCACATTCAACTCGCCGATATTTACGGCGGGCCAACAATTTGCGCAAAAAAAATAATTGATTCCGGCCGTTTGGGCAAGCTTTACCACGCGCGTTCTTATGGGTACCGCCGCCGCGGACGCCCTTTTGTAGACGGCTATGGCGAAAAGGAATTTGACCAAACACAGTGGGCAGGCCATGGTGCACTTTACGACATGGGCGTATACCATATTTCTCAGCTGTTATACTTACTTGGCACCCCAAAGCTTATGCGCGTATCCGGCAGCGTTTATCAAGAACTTGCAATGGAACGCAGGGTAGAATCCGGCTTTGATGTGGAGGAACTTGGCGTTGGCTTTGCAAAATTTGAAGGCGGGCTTACGCTGGATATACTCGAAAGCTGGGCAATCCATGGCGGTGAATTTCCGCAGTCGTCTATTCACGGCTCCGAGGGCGGTATTCAGTTCTGCGGCGACAGGAATACGCTCAAATTCTATTCCGAAATCGAAGGATATCCGGCCGTTTCCACATTAGACCTTGCAGCGGAACAGTACCGCCGCAGGAAAATTGACCCGTCTGTATGGGTATATCAAGATACGCAATCCCATTGGATTGGTACACTGCGCGGCCTATGTGAACAAATTGACACACCGCATATCGCGTTGCAAACCATGCTCATTTCCGAAGGTATCTTCTTATCGCACAAGCTTGGGCGCGAAGTAGCCGACGACGAAATACCGGAGTTGTGCGAATCAAATGCGCTTCGCCGCCAGGATACACCGTTTGGTGAGTTGACTTATCCCGCAAACCCGTTCGTTTAAAAAATATATAGGAGGCAACACAATGAAAAAACTACCCCCGGGCTGGGGCAAAAACCAGCAACCTGCATTCGAAACAAAATTACCGCTTGCCACACAGCTTTTTGTAGTGGCAGACATGATGTACACAGACCTTAAAGGCACACTAAAAAAGGTGAAAGAAGCCGGATACGACGGTGTAGAATTTTTTGGCGGGTACAAATTCGCCGCCCAGGATGTAAAACTTGCGCTGGACGAAGTTGGGCTGCAAATTGCCGGTTGGCACACGCCGTGGGAATTGCTGTCTCCGGAAAACATTTTTTCAACGATTACCTATAACAAAGTGCTTGGCAACCAATTTATAATTGTACCGTGGATGCCGGATGAAACCTTGTATACAAGGGAAAGCTGCCTACAGTTTGCTCAGCAGCTTACGTTTGTTGCAGACGCGCTTGGTATGTACGGCATGGTCACAGGCTACCATAACCATGGCACCGAGTTCCGTCCAACAGACGACACCGGAGAGCTCCCTTGGGATATTATCGCACAAAACACACCGTCCAATGTAATTATGCAAAACGACGTTGGCAATGGCATGGCCGGCGGCGGAGATATGATAGGGTTGCTGAAAAAATACCCGGGCCGCGCCGGTACGGTGCATATGAAGCCATTCGCGCAAGGCAAAAGCGATGTCTTTTTTAGCGACCCGGATTGCGCGATCAACTGGGACGAATATTTTGAAATTTGCCGCAAAGAAGCGGGTGTGCGCTGGTATATCGTAGAATACTTGAATAACGAACGCCACCCTAACGACCCTGTTGCGGGCATAGCGGCCGCGGCAAAATGGTTTAGAGAACGCGAAAGCAAAATGTAACGAAAAAAGAAGCCTGTGGGGCAACCCCGGGCTTCTTTTATATATTTTGCAGTTATCTATCTACGATGCTATTTAAGATTTAGCTGCGCTCCCAATGTGTTAGCATATAAACAAACTCGCCATATTTACCAACACCAATATAGCGTGAATCCGGGTTTAAAATATTGGCTCTGTGCGTTGGGCTGCTCATCCAGCTGTTAACAGCACTTTCTGGTGTAGATGAAAATGTAGTACCACTTGCTGTATTCCATCCACCGCCAAATGCCGCAATAACACCTTCAGATCCATTATAAGGGCCTTCGAAATGCCCAAGCGGCAAGCTTAGGTTGTCTAATGTTTGGGTATAAAAGCGCGTGGCCATGCCAAGTATGCGGTCTGTCCGCAATTGTGCCAAGCCATGCTCTGCCCGTATTTCATTGACAAGGCGGATAACTTCTAACTCAAATTGATTGAAGCCTCCGTTTGCGTCATACGCGTTAATCCAAGCTTGTCTTTCCCCGCCGGTTAACCGCCTGTTTGGCAGTGTCGCGGATATTGCAGCCGGCGACGCCTGGCCTCCACCCGATGTAATAACAACCGTTTGTGTAGACCTGTTCCAATCTAAGTTATAGCCCACACTCTCAAGCACAGCACGCAGCGGCAACATTGTTCTGCCGCCAATTATTTGTGCAGGCACGTCTAGCGTGCGGCTTGCGCCATTTATGGTAAATGTTGCGCTGTCTATTGTAATAACAATCACATCATTCGCCCTTGTTAATATGGCTTGCCGCGTGTCTCTATTCCAAGCCACATCAAAGCCCAGCGCTTGAAAAACACCGGCAGCCGGCACAAGCGTTCTGCCGTCTATAATTACCGGTTGCTGATCGGGGAAAACAACGGCTTGTCCATCAATGGTTACATCAATTCTGTCATTGGCATAAACCAAGCCGGGCGTGACTGCAGCAAAACCCAAAACCAGCGTCAGCAACAGTGCAAAAGATAAAATTCTCTTTCTCATTAAGTACTTCCTTCTTTCTAACTTTCTAAGACTAATTGCCCTTTGGGCGGGGCGTATTACCTATATAAATTGTATCACAAAAATGCAAAATGTAAATTTATTTTAGGCCAATTTCACGAAAAAAATTGAGGAATGTTGTGCCAACAAAATTCTGTTGGTGGCTACACGCCCTAGCACAATATTCCTCATAAATACCTTATACCTACATTTTATTTAAACGCTATCCGCCTGTAACCCGGGGATATATTTACACGCCTCCGCCAGCGCAGCGGCATATAGCCCATACGCCCCCACAACATGGTGGATATATGGCCCCTCTATAAGCTTCCGCTCCCATTTTACCCAGTCATCTACTTCCATCCATACATATGTGCCGGTGGATTTGGGGCCGTCGGTGGTTTTTGCTTCGCCTATAAACAGGGAATACTCATTGTTTAGCCCATCAAAACGGGCGATGGTTAAGTCGCCATCTTTTAGCCGCCAATGGCCACGGCCGCCGTCGTCCATCCAAGGCTTTTCCCCTTCACGCATCAGGACTTGCGGGAATGGGCCACAATGCCATAGCAACTCAGCATTATCGTTATGGGGGTGGCGAACGGTCAAATCTGCAAAGAAAGATGGGCCGCGGTTGTAATCAACAGCGTGCAGCATAGCCGCCGTCACCGCACCATTGATATCCCCTTCGCAGGAAATGGGCAAACCTAAACCGGTAAGCTCGCCGATAACTTGGCATGGCACAAAACCGATAAGCTGCGACAAACCGTTCCAGCATTCAAGAGACGCCGCCGCGGCTTGTGTGGCTTTCATTTCGTCTTGGATAAAACATATCATGGCCGCCATCGCGGTCAATTTTTCTTCACCAAGCTTATCGTATGCAATGCGGGTTTTCATGGATGCGGCTTGGGCTTCCACCGCAGGTGTAGGTGATTGCGCCAGGGCTTTTACGGTGTTTACCAGCCGTGCCACGGGAAGCGGGATTATTTCTATACCAAAACGGCTCAATAATTCGTCCTCGTTGCTCATTACGCTAAGAAAACTGCCGGGCCTTTCACCAATTTTCAGTATTTTCATCCCGCGAAACGCCTTTACAACGGAAGCCGCACGGCAGAAAGTTTCTACGCCTTGAGAAAACGCAGGGTCTGTGACGTGGCAGTTTTCGATATAAGTAAATGGCACGCCAAAGCGCTGCAGCACCTTGGATGAAGCAAACATCCCGCATTGGGTATCCCGAATGCGCACGCCTTCCGGGCTTGGAGCATCGTCCCTTGCGCCCCATAACAGCACAGGGCGGTTTAGTGCCCGGGCTATTTTGGCCACCACTTCCTCGGAGCCAAAATCTGTATGCAGCATAAAAACTGCGTCCACGCCTTGGGATTGCAAGTGTGCAACAATGTCCCATACTTGCTCCGGAGAAGTGGCTATGCCATCGGGGACAATGCTGTCTATTGTCACCAGTTCTACCGGGTGATCTATGTTGCTTAGTGTGGCCAGGGCATTGTTTTTTGAGATTAATGTATTTTCAATAGATGTGAACCCTACGCCGCGTTTTACGGGGACTATGCCCAGTTTTAGTTTGTTTCCGCTTTGCATAATGGCCTCCTTTTTTAGTTGTCCAAAATCCTTTCCGGGAAACGTTCCCGCAAGTCTTCCAGCGTAATCGTGCGCTCGTGGGCGTATACATGCTGTAGCATACTGCGTTCTGTAAAACGTTCGGAGTATACCGGCGGAACGCGGGATTCCAGCACAAACTCACGCTTCCACGGGGCAAAGAAGCCCCACATCGCACCGTCACGCAATGCTAGGTCTGGGTCGAATAAACTATCCGTTTCGGAAAGCACTACCATTTTTGGTGGATAAGTATAAGCTTTGGCTTGCAAAAAGCGTTCTATGCCGGAGGAGTAATTTCGCTCACCAAAGTATACATCCTCGCCTATGATATCTACATAAGCATCGCCGGGGTACCAATCGGCATGTTCACCGTTCCATAGCCATATTAAATTGTTAAGCCCATGGTAATTCGTCATGCGGTCGAACATGATGCGCCACAGTTCAATTTGAGCCTCCGGGCCTGCGGCACCCCACCAAAACCATCCGCCCGCCGCTTCATGAAGGGGGCGCCACAATACTGGCACATCCGCTTCCTGCAAGCGCAAAAGCTGTTCCGATATGGTGTCGATATCCCGCATGAGCAGGTCAAAACCTTGCGGGTCATCGCCATCTAAAATTCTGCGCAAGTCAATATTTGTCACATAAGTAAAGAAGGCTCGGTACCATGTGCCTGTGATGTAATCCTCCGGGGCATTCCAATGCCAGCAAAATGTAACTATGCCGCCCATACGGTGAAATTCTATCGCATGTTCTACAGTGTGGCCAACCGTGCCGTGTGCGACGCGGGACGGAGTGTAATCCATCATATCCAGCCCCATAATGGCCGGGGTTTGTCCTGTGATATCACGGATTACTTGGAACTCCGCGCCGTTTACGCCGTAGTCCGTGTATTGTCCGGTTATAAAGTATGTGCCATAGAGGTCTGCAAGCATCTGCATCAACTGCCGGGCGGATTCTATGGCATTGGGGTTTGCCAGCTGTGCGGATACATTAAACATTTCAGGGTCAAGGGTCGCAGAAGGGGTAATCTCTAAGCGGTCCAGGAACATCCAGCCCCAGTAGTGGCGGTATTGGATAAAATGGCGTCCTTCGGTTAAAAACACGCGCGGTAAAATGGAGTCTGAAAACGTCGCTTCTTCTGCAATAACTACGCCAATACGCTGCCCGTTTAGGTATATTCTATTTTCCTTGTAGCCATACGGGCTGGCGGTGATAAAATTCAAATCGTAGAAGCCCTCGTATGGGATATACACGGTAAATTCTATGGCGTCGCCATCTTGTTCAAATCCGGCGATGTATCCCGCGCCTGTAAAGCCGGATAGGTGTGTAGAAACTCTTGTGCCGTTTATCAGAATGGTTTCCGCGGCGTCGTAAACAAGCGGGAAGCCTGTAAATGGCGGCATTTCATATGAAGTAGAGACTTGAGCAGTTTCTGTTGGAATGTTTGTTTCACTATAGTCGTTTTCGTTTCTGCCGCAGCTTGTGATAACGAATATCACCAAGCACATGCAAATAATTGAGAGGATTTTTTTCTTCATCAAGCATTTCTCCTTAGTGGTTCATCTGCGCCATAACCAAATTATAGTAATCGCCTTTCAGTGCAATCAATTCCGCGTGGTTGCCGGACTCGGCAATATTGCCTTTATCCACAACCATAATCTTATCCGCATGCTGGATGGTAGAAAGCCTATGGGCAATGATGAACGATGTACGTCCTTCCAGCAGGCGGTTAAGCCCCTCTTGCAAGGCTTTTTCCGTGCGAGTATCGATATTTGATGTCGCTTCATCCAGTATTAATATGCGCGGGTCTGCAAGCAATGCACGTGCAAAAGATATCAACTGCCGCTGTCCAACGGATAGTCTGCTGCCGCGCTCGTTTACTTCTGTTTGGTAGCCGTTTTCCATTTCCATAATAAATTCATGTGCGCATACGGCTTTTGCCGCTTCCATGACTTCTTCGTCAGTAGCATCCAAGCGGCTATAGCGGATATTGTCCATTATTGTGCCGGAGAATAGGAAACTGTCTTGCAGCATGATGCCCATTTGGCTGCGCAGGGAAGCCAGTTTTGCGTCGCTGATATCAAAGCCGTCCACCAATACTTGACCGCTGTTAATTTCATAAAAGCGGCTAATCAAGTTTACCACCGTGGTTTTTCCCGCCCCCGTTGGGCCAACCAGCGCAATGGAATCCCCGGCTTTGCATGTAAAGTTTACGCCGTCAAGTATTGTCTGTCCTGCTTCGTAGCCAAAAACTACATCTTTGAACTCTACATCGCCTTTTATTTGCGGCATATCTGTTGCGCCCGGCTTGTCTTTTACTAAAACCGGTTCGTCTATGGTCTCGAAAATAAGCTCCAAGTTAGCCATATTGGTTACCAGCTGATTGTAGAAGTTGGCAATATTGTTTATGGGCATCCAAAAACGCCAAATATACGCCACAAACGCAACCAGTACACCAACGGTTAACGTTTCGTTGGCAATCATGCTTACACTAATGATATACAGGAACGCAACGCCAAAAGAGCCTATGTTTTCTACACTTGGCCACAAAAGGAACATGACTCTGCACCCATGCATCCACGCTTTTTGCACATTGCCGGACACTACCGCAAATGTATCCTTGTTCTCATTCTCACGGGAAAATGACTGGGTAATTTTAACTCCGGCAATACTTTCGTGAATGTATGCGTTAAGGTTAGACTGTTTTGCGCTAAAAATTTGCCATGCCCTGCGGTTTTTTATGCGGATAAAAAACGACGCAACCATAAGGAGCGGCACACCGGCCATGGCAACCAGCGTAAGGCGCGGGTTTATCATAACCATAATTACAACGATAATCGCCAGCGAAAACAGGTCTGTAATCACGTTGATAAGCCCGTTGGAAAGCATGTCACTGAGTGAGTTGATATAGTTAACCACCCGCACCAAAATTTTGCCGTGTGGGCGGCTGTCGAAAAAGCTGAACGGCAGGCGCTGCAAATGAACGAATAACTCCTTGCGCAAGTCGCGTATGATACCCTGCCCTACCTTTGCCATGGCGTCCATACGGTAGCGCATAAAGAAGATGTTAGCGGCAATGGTCAGCAGCATAAAGCCTGCTATAAGCAGAACCAGTGGAACATCTGCCTCCGGAATGGCCCTGTCCATTATTATCATGGTCAAATACGGGGCAAGCAGCCCCAATGCGCTGGATATGATTGTAAATGCAAGGGTGATGATAAAATTCTTTTTGTAGGGCAGTACATATTTGTTTAGACGCAGCACACGCTTGAGGTTAAATACATTGTCTTGGCTGACAACTTCGTCTGTACGGAAAGTATTACGCGCCATGAGTTACTGCCCCCTTTTGGTCGTTATACATCTGAGCATAGTACCCGCCCTGCTGCAACAACTGGTCATGTGTACCGCGCTCTATAATTTCGCCGTGGTCTAAGACAAGAATCAAATCCGCATCTTGCACAGACGACAGCCTATGCGCCACAATAAACGTAGTACGCGCGGTTCCGCTTTTCGTCACTTTTTCGGCTAAAGCTTCCTGGATACGTTGCTCTGTTTCCATATCCACCGCGGATGTGACATCATCCAACACCAAAATAGATGGCTCTGTGGCAATGGCACGCGCAAGGGATATCCGCTGTTTTTGCCCGCCGGAAAGCCCAACGCCGCGTTCACCGACAATAGTATCGTATCCTTCGGACATTTTTTCGATAAACTCGTTAGCATCCGCGATGCTTGCGGCTTCATAAACCGCTTCCATCGGCGCATTAGGTACACCAAAAGCGATATTGCCCTCAACAGTATCCGAATACAAAAACACGTCTTGCATGGCGTAGGCAATGCCGCCGCGCAAATCCGGAATGTAGTAGTCTTTTACATTTACGTCGTCTACAAGGACGTCGCCCTCATTGGCATCGTAAAAGCGGCTGATGAGCGCCATTAGCGTGGTTTTGCCAGAGCCTGTGCCACCCACGATGCCGATGGTTTGCCCTTTTTCCGCACGAAAGCTGATATTTTTGAGCACTTTATTCTCGTAATCGTAGCTGAAAGACACATCGCGAAATTCTACCGCGCCCTCTATGCGTTCTGTACGGACTGGATTTTCCGGGCTTTCTATAAGAATTGGCTGACGCATCATTTCAAATACTTTGTCCAGGGACGTACCGCAATTTTGGATATCGTTAACCACCCAGGTAAACATGCGTGTTGGGTTATTTATCATCCACAAGTAGCCGCTAATGGTTATCATTTGCCAAAGCTCCATGCGCCCCCCAATAACCATAAGCCCGCCGGCCAGCAGCAAAATCCACGGCAGCAATGCGGCGCATGTTTCCATCATAGGGAAGTACTTGATACGCACTTTGGCCGCGCCCATGTTTGCGTCGTAGAAAGCTTGGTTTACTTTTGTAAACTTCTCGATTTCATACGCTTCTTTTGTAAATGCTTTGACAACACGGTTTCCGCCGATATTCTCGCTGCAAGTGGAGTTAAGATTAGAAAACTGCTCGCGTATTTCGCGGAAGGTTGGGCGTATTTCTTTGGATTGCTTTAATGCTGCCCAAATAACCACCGGCGTGGTGACAAGCAAAATTAAAGTGAGTTGCCAATTGATTACGCCCATGGCAATAATGGCCGCAAAATACAGCAGCACGTTTTCCGGTATGGCATAGGTATCAAAGGCTATAAAATGCCGGATTGCGTCCAAGTCGCCTGTCATGCGGCTCATGGTGTCACCCACCCGGTTTTTATCAAACCAAGGGAAGTTTTGGATATGTAGCTTGTTGTAAACATCGCGCCTAAGCTCGAAAAGTATCTGCTGCGCAGTGGACTCGTACAACAACAAAAAGAAGTAGCGCATAATGCTGCGGAAAAACGTAACGCTAACCATAATCAGCAGGTACCTGGGTAGCATATTGTGATACCCGCCCTGAATCACATCCGCTACAATACGCCCCGCAATAAATGGGTTAATGAGCATGAGCAGGATGTTTAATATGTTAATCGCTTGCCCAAAAATAAAACGCCATTTGTATCTTGCAACGTATGGTAATGCCCATTTGAATGCCTGCATATGAACCTCCCAAGACGGTTTTGGACTTAAACCGCTATAAACATAAAGCATACACGGGCAAATGTATAGGTAATCTGGGAATATGTCAAGGGGGGTTCACAAAAAAATACCGCTTTGCATGAGTAGAATATGAACATGCAGAGCGGCTATTGCTACCAAATGATATTAACATCGTACTTCAAAATATTTTCGTCAACAGTCACAATGGCCATATCTTCAACCATGGCCTGTGCCACAAGTATGCGGTCAAAAGGGTCGCGGTGAACAAATGGCAGGTGAGTAGTCATTTCGACGTGCCCGGTGGAGATATCGAGCAATTCAAATTCGTTTCTGTGAATGGTTGCGATAAAACTTTCTATGTCGCCGCTAAACTTCAATTTTCCTGTGCTCAGCTTTATTGCAACTTCCCATACCGATGCAATGCTGACATATATCATATTTTCAAGATTGTAAATAACGTCTACGACTGTTTTGGATAGTCTTTTGTCATCCTGAAAAAACCATAAAACAGCATGGGTATCCAGTAATATGTCCATTAGATATACTCCTCAAAATCTTCTAACGGCTCAAACCAATCATGGTCTTCCGCTTCCCATATCTTGCCTTTCATGCAACCAAGTTGCGGAGGATTACGCCGTGGAGCTTCTGCTATTAATTCAAACGGTATTCCATTATTGCGAATGGCCTGCCGTAAAAAAATATTTATGGCGGTTGACATATCAAGCCCTAAAGCCAAAAATACATCTTGGGCTTTTGTTTTAACATCGCTGTCTACCCGAATATTAATATTGGTATTATTTAGTGCCATGGGAACACCTCCTTATACTGCAATGTTAACACATCGTGCGCACGTGGTCAATTGCTTTATTTCACCCGCAGCAATACCTTCTCCCCTTGGTTTACCAACTCCCCCGGTATAGGAAACTGGTACGCAATTGTATCCCCTTCCCCGGTTATCAAATGCCCCAGATTTGCTTCGCGCAGCATACGCAGAGCATCCTGCTTACTTTCCCCACGCACGTCCGGCACGGCAACAGGCACTGTGCCTTCTACGGCTGTCTCGGCTTCGCTGTACATAGGCTTTACGCCCAAGTAGGGCAACACATTTTCTAATAAAATTTGCATAATTGGGCCGGTCACCAGCCCGCCGTAGTATGCGCCTTGCGGCTCATCCACAAGCACAAGGGCAACCACGCGCGGCGCGTCTGCCGGGGCAAATGCCATAATGGACGAAATATATTTGCCGCTGCCGCGGGGCAGCTTTTGACTAGTTGCCGTCTTGCCGCCAACACGGAAGCCCGGAATATATGTGCGGTGTCCCGTTCCTACGGAAACAACGCTTTCCAGTACGAAGCGCAGGGTGTCGCTGACTTCCGTAGGCAGAATTTGCTCGCCCTGCGGCGGTGCAATTTCTTGCGCTATGTAGCCTTGGCTGTCCAGCAGGCGCATTCCGACATGCGGCGTGACCAAGTATCCGCCGTTTATTGTAGCAGCCGCCGCACGTACCAATTGTAATGGGGTTATAGTTAAACTTTGCCCAAACGCCATTGTGGCAAGCTCCACCGGCCCGGTTCTATCGGGTTTGTACATGATGCCAACAGCTTCACCCGGCAAATCTATACCTGTTTTTTCGTGAAAACCGAAGCGTAATAGATATTCATAAAATAATTCCGCACCCAGTTGCTCGCCAATGGCCATAAACACCGGATTACAAGAATTTTGCACGCCCTCCATAAATGTTTGCGCACCGTGGCTCCTTGGGCTGCGCCAGCATTTTATCTGCCGCCCGCCAACGGTTACGGAGCCGCTACACGAAAAGCGCGAGTCCAGCGTCACCAGCCCCTCCGCAAGCCCCGCCGCAGATGTCACTATTTTGAAGGTAGACCCCGGCTCGTAGGTATCGTTTATGGCAAAATTGCGCCACATTTGGTTAAGCGCGTTGGTTTGGTCCTCTTGGCTTAGTGTGTCCCACACTGCCGCAAGTCCCGGGTCTTGTATGGTGAATGGCGCGTTTAGGTCGAAATCCGGCTTGTTTGCCAGAGCGTAGATTTGCCCGTTCATGGGGTTCATAAGAATAATTACGCCGCGCCGGGCGTTTTTTTGCTGCACCAAGAGTTCGATTGTCTGCTCTGCGTACGCCTGCAAAACGGCGTCTATCGTGAGCACAAGGTCATAGCCGTCCACAGGGGGTTCGCGAAATTGCCGCCCTTCGCCTATTTCCCGTCCAGTTACATCGGTTTCCGTTAAAATGCGCCCGGGCTGCCCCATTAAATAGGTATCGTACCGCGCTTCCAGCCCGATGATGCCTTGGTTGTCGCGCCCTACAAAGCCTATGATATGCGAACCTAGCGAGCCAAACGGGTAAATTCTGCGGATATCTTCATCTATAACCACGCCGGGAATGTTCATCAGGCGCAGTTTGTCCGCAATGTCTTTGTCAACTTTTTGCGCCACACGCGTGAGAGCCACCCGCTTGGATATTTTCTCCAAAACTTCCGCCTCGTCCAGTGCCAAAACTTCCGCCAAAACCCTGGCGGTTGCGGGGATATCGTGCATTTGGGCGTAAATGACGCTAACGCTTGCCACGGTTTCCGTTGTGGCAAGGCTTACCATGTTTCTGTCGTAAATACTGCCGCGGTTTGGACGGATGACCCTGTCCCGCGTCTGCTGTTCGAAAGCCCTGGCTTGCAGTGCTTCGCCATGGAATATTTGGATAAACAGTATCCGTGCAAGAAAAATGACAAAGCAGCATAGGAATATTACCATGATAAGCAGTGCATTTTTTCGGATGCCTAAAGGAGTTTTCATGTTTGCCCTCCGGGTGATGGGAGTGGACATGTTGTTTTGTGTGTAGGGGCGGTTGATACAGGAATGGTATTATGCTAAATAAAATTGAAATTCAAGGGGGCGCCTGCCCCCTGCGACCCCCGCAAGGGGGGAACCCCCTTGACCCCCAAAGGTGGGGGGCTAGTTTGGAGGCGTTAGTTGACGGGACAAGCGCAACGCGAAAACTTGAAGTGTCGTACGTTGCCGGATGGCTATCCAAAATATATCACAAGTTTGGGGGCTATCCGCTACGCGTATATTTTAATTTTGTACGCAGCCTAAAGCAAGCCAAACACGCAATCCATTCTTCGATAGCGGTCTACCAACCCATACTATTGTTAAAATTCACGCGTAAACCTCCGCCACGTCAACTACGCCTCCCGGCTAGCCCCCCACCTTTGGGGTCGAGGGGGAACCCCTTGCGGGGTTGAGGGGCAGCGCCCCCACGGGGGTCGCAGGGGGCAGGCGCCCCCTCAAATTACAACTTTGTTTAGCCTAATAACATCACAAAGGCATCCGCCCCCAAAATCAACAACACAAATATCCACTCTCATAATAATAATCTCTTGTAACCCTATGAACGTATAGGGTAAAATATGTATCATTAACTCGGATTGGCGTGATGACATGTATTCACTTATATTAAATTGGCTGCAAGCCAGAGGCTTGGATGACCTCGCGTCTACTCTAGCTTACATCGCCTGCATCTTTATCGGGATTGTTGCAGCACTAGTTGTACGCAAAGTAAGCCGCAAGCTGCTTGTAATATTTTTCACCAAAAAGAAAAGTGACGCCGCGGCGATGCTGGTCAAAAACAGATTTTTTACATGGCTGTCTAATTTAGCGGTACCTATTTTTCTATCCCTTGTTGTTGCGGATATCGGTAGACACCCTGTTTTTTGGAGCAGGACAATTACCGTACTTTTGGTCGTTATCGTCATATTTTTGATGGATTCCTTAATCCGTAGTATCGGGGATATCTACAGCATGTATGAAGTGTCCAAAACCGTACCCATACGCGGTGCATTGCAGATATTGGAAATTTTGGTTTTCATCGTCGGCGCCATTGTGCTTATTTCCATTTTTGTGGACAGAAGCCCCGTAGCCCTGCTTAGCGGCCTTGGCGCAATGACGGCCATTGTTACCATTGTGTTCAAAGATGCCATTTTGGGCTTTGTGGCGGGCATACAGCTTACCGCAAACGACTTGGTGCGCGTTGGCGAAGTGATAGAAATACCCCAGCGTAACATAGGCGGTATAGTGCTGGATATATCGCTGGTAACAGTAAAAGTAGAAAGCTTTGACAAAACCATCGTTGCTGTACCTGCGTACACATTTATATCCGAGCCGTTTGTAAACCGCCGCGGCATAATAGATTCCGGCGCGCGCCGCATCATGCGCTCGTTTAATATAGACGCCAACACTGTGCGCGTGTGCGACCAGGACATGGTTGCAAAATTCCAAACCATGCCGCTGATATCTGAATATGTACAAGTCGGCATGACCAACATCGGTATTTTCCGCGAATATATCACTGCGTATTTGCGAGCCCGCTCGGATATACGGCAGGATTTGACACTGCTGGTGCGGCAGCTTACAGCGGCAGAGGTTGGCATACCATTCGAAGTTTTTGTGTTTACTACGGCTGTGGATTTAGTGCCGTTCGAGGGCATTCAATCCGATATTTTTGACCATATATATGCGGTTATTCCGGAGTTTGGGCTGCGGCTGTATCAGCGGCCGTCGGGGTATGACGCAAAATAAAGAAAAGGAGACAAACATGCACCTAGAGAATATATTTCAATCGGGTGAAAACCCTTTTATCGGAAAGTCCCTCCGCTGTTTCTACGACGAGCCCGCCCAAAAATGGTGGTTTTCCGCCGTTGATATTTGCGCTGTGCTCACCGACAGCGATTACAACGCCGCGCGAAGATATTGGAAGCGACAAAAGAACGAATTCAAAAACCGCAAAGGCCAACTGGCCCGAGAATCGGACCAGTTGAAATTGCCGGCTGCAAACGGCAAATATTATTTCACCGATGTGCTGGACATCCGCGAAATCATATACCTCATACAAATTATCCCCAGCCCAAAAACAGAGCCTTTCCGGCTGTGGCTTGCCGACATGGTGGTGAATAACACCAATATAGAAACCCTGCTGGCTGAAGCAGGTGCCGAAGATGCCAAGCAAATTGAAGCGCACGCAAGAAACGCGGGTGTCCCCTATGTACGGCATACTATTAAAAGAAAAGAGATACCGCTGCCAGATTGTGCGCAGGATAACGGGAAAAATACACCTTTGGAGGAATTGAAATGAGTACACAACACGGCGGAACCGTAACGCTAAAACCAATCAGCGAAGTGGCTGAGTTCCAAAAAAATTTAATACCGGCGAACATACCCGGAACTTATGCGCTAAAACCCATACTTGAAAACATCGCAAGCGCAGAAAATATACGGAACGGCGTTATTGCCTTCAGGGATTTTCTATATTTATTTTTCGACCGTTTAATTTCAGACGGGCATTTATATGCCAAACCGCCAAAAAAACCGAGTAGCGTGGCAGGCTATCCGTTTTTGTATCATATGACAAACCTGTTGGTTGACATGGGTTATCACAGCAAGTTAGCTGAAAGCGGCGATTCACTCTTGATAACAGAACTACCGTTATGCACCGCCTCCATTGATGAAAATGGAAAAAAGAAGCCGCCCAAAATCCCTGCTTCCGGCCAAATCGAATGCCTACGGTTTTTAGCCCTCTGCGGTTTCGTTTTTACCGGTATTGACTTGGAGGCAAAGGCTCTTCATATTTCGGAAACACAGCCGCTAGAAGTGTCATATCCCGGCAACCCATTCTTACTGACGGGGCTAAAGGCCCTGTCGGTTGCGGATATAGAGCTGCGGGTGGGAAGAAGATATTGGAACGACAATAATCTTTTACGGTGCGATTACCGGCTGCTGAAAGCGGAAGATTCGGACATGCGCGATGTTTTGAAAGATTTTTTGCATCCGCTGCCCAAAAAAATTCAAAATTTTGCCTTAAACTTGCACCAGCGGTATACGGATATGGGCTTGGCTTGCATTAATACCAGGCTGGGTATTATCAGTTTTGCATATGTATATACAGGTAACAGCCGCAAAGCCATGTCCGAACGGGATATATACGCCAAGAGAGTGTGGGAATTTTCCTACTCAATAAAGAATGGCTATTGTTTGTTTGTGAGAGCCAAGAAAACGGATAAATACGCGGACATCATCGAAAAGTTCCCCGCATTTTTACAAGAAAAAATTGCGCAGGGATACGGCTGTTACAGGAAGCTGGGGCGTGAACGCTGTCAGGTTGATTGTCAGGGGATTGGTTTGCCCTTGAACGACTCCATACTTAGTATCAGCGGTGATATTGAAACATGGCTTGACAATGAGATGCCGGATTCGTTAAGAAAGTAAATAAGCTGCCATACTTGCATTTTCCCCGGGAAAATGTTAAAACTGAATGCAAATAACGTAACGTTGTCTAAGGAACAGAAAAATTATGCTGCTAGGAAACGTCAAAATACGAAACAACCTGATTATGGCACCGATGGCAGGTGTTTCGGACCAATTTTTCCGTAACGTTGTGTGGCAGCATGGCGCAGGGCTTACGGTTTCGGAAATGGTTAGTGCCAAAAGCATCGTATATGGTAACAAAAATACGATTCGTCTCATGGAAAACCCTTCATATATTATTGATTTAGACTCTGTTTATCCCCCATGTGAAATGAGGCCATGGTCAATCCAATTTTTTGGGCACGAGCCGGAAATTTTGGCAGAGGCCATCAAGCGCATAGACGACAACTTTCCAACAGTACAATACGATATTGTAGACATAAATATGGGCTGCCCAATGCCCAAAATAGTAAAAAACGGCGAAGGCGCGGCACTGATGCAAAACCCTGTTTTAGCCGGGCAAATAATAGAAAGCGCAGTAAAAGCTTCGCACCGCCCGGTTACGGTAAAAATCCGCAAGGGCTTTACCCCTTCTGCCGTAAATGCAATAGAAATGGCAAAGGTAGCGCAGGAATCCGGCGCGGCGGCAATAGCCGTGCATGGGCGCACCCGCGACCAATACTATTCCGGCGAGGCAGACTGGAACGCCATCACAGCCGTAAAACAAGCGGTGAACATACCCGTTATTGGCAATGGCGACATTTTCACACTAGAAGTTGCGGCAAAACGCCTGCAAGAATCCGGCTGCGACGGCCTGATGATTGCCCGCGGGGCCATGGGAAACCCTTGGTTATTCTCGCGCACGTTGCAATATCTTCAAACAGGAGAAGTACCGCCGCCGCCAACACACGCACAAATTATCCAGACAGCAATCGCCCACTTACACGCAGTGGCCACGCACCCTGGAGCGCGTATTGAGGAAATGCGTAAGCATATTTCTTGGTACACAAAAGGAATGTACGGCTCTGCGGATATAAGACGGCGTGTAAATAAAGCTGGCACCGCGCAAGCAATGGAAGCGCTGCTGCATGAAATAATGGAGGAACCGACATGAAAAAAAACAGAACGCTAAAATCCCTGATAATTATGGTAATGCTCATTGCCGCAATGGCAGCGGTACATTTTATACCCGCACTTGCCCAGCCCGGTGATGCAAGCGACATGGTGGTTACCCGCCGCTTTGTAGAAGACAGAATCGCCGAACTGAATGCGGAAATAGCGGAATTACGCGCCATTGTAAACAACATCACCCCGGGAATGGCCGGCGGTGTAGGCGGTTCTCCGCTTACAGGCGCAGAACGCGACGCGCTGTTTTCAGAATTTGTTCAATATTTTGAAGCAGTTTACGGCGAGTTCCTCAATGCCGCCCTCACGGCAACCGGACAAGCCCCGGGCGGCGCATATGTTGTTCCTTTTACGCCGCTGTTAATTACTGCGGGCAGCACGCTCATTGGCGAAGCCGGCGCCGAATTTATTTTAAGAAGCGGAACCGCAACGGCGGTTTCCGGCCCGGATGGCATGGTTAATGTAACTACAGGACGTGATATCGTAGACGGCAACAGTATTCCAACAAATAACCTTCTGTTGGTGCCGCGTTCCGACGGGCGCGGTTTTTATGCAAATACCGATGTATGGGTAATGATTAAAGGCGGGTATAACATTGTCAACTAAGGCATTTACGGCGGTGACCTCGGCGGTAACTCGCGCGATAACTCGCTGGATGGACGGCAGTTTGTTCTTCCGTGGGTTTACAGCCGTACTTGATTTTTTCAAACGTCTATGCGGCGGCAGCTTTATTGCGCGCGCATTTGTTGCGGATTCCGCTGCGCTTGACGACAGCGTGAAACGCAGCTATTTTGCGGCGTTTATTCATGCTGTGCTTAACCGCTTGCCCAAGCCTATATCTGCGCCTGTGCATTGGAACACCACCCTTTCAAAGCTGTGTTCCGGTTCGTGGATTGTCAACAGCTTGTGCGATAATATCGGTACGCCCATTCCACCACCGGGCGACCGTTCGCAAGTTGGGTTTGGCGTGAAGGCTTTATTCCAGTGGGGTTTATTCGCCGCGCCTGTACTGGGCATTGCAGCCATTATATTTGCCACGCCATTCCTCCCCACAATGGTGCTGGGTGTTTTGTTGCTGCCCATTTTATTTGTGCTGCTTTTAAGCCGCCCATTTGTTATTGATGGCACCACCGTTTTTTTGCTGATTTTTATCCCGGTATCTATGATTGTGGCATTCATGTCTTTTGCGCCGCGGTCCAGCATACAAATTGCGCTTTTAACCGCTATATTTATGATGTCTGCACTGGCCGTTTCCGCGGCGGCAACCAGCCGCAAAAGTGTGGACTTTTTTGTACTTATTTTTGTTGTTAGCGCGTCTCTTACAGGGCTTGTTGGCGTGTATCAAGTGCTTACGGGTTACGAAAGCAGCGCATCTTATCTGGATATGGAATTACATGCGGCTATCCGCTTTAGAGTAACTTCTACCTTTGGCAACACCAATGTTTATGCCACATTTTTGCTGCTGACTATACCTATAGTTGCCGCGGGTGTGGTGTTTTTCAAAAATGCGTTTTTAAAATTTTGCGCCGCCGGGGCCACCGCGCTTTTGCTTGGCAACTTGCTGCTCACATATACACGCGGCGCGTATGTGGCATTGCCACTGGCGGTAATCGTTTTTATCCTGCTCATCGAGAAACGCCTGCTTATACTGCTGATAGCGTTTATTCCGGCCTTGCCTTTCGTGCTTCCGCAAACTGTTATGAACCGCTTGCTAAGTATCGTAAACTTTGCGGATTCTTCTACTGTTTTCCGTATGTCCATTTGGCAAGGGTCTATACGTATGGCAAGGGATTTTTGGCTAACCGGGGTTGGGCAGGGCTTGGAAGCCTACCATACGGTTTACCCCTACTATGCATTGGCAGCGGCAGGCACGTTGCATTCCCACAATTTGTTTTTGCAAATGCTTGTGGAAAATGGCATAGCCGGGTTTCTGCTGTTTATAGCCATTGTGGCCTGCTTCTTTAGAGCGCAAGCCAACTTTTTCCGTAGGGCAACAGAGTTCCGCTTAAAAGTAATGTCTGCGGCAATGATGTCTGCAATGGTTGCGTTTTTGGTGCAGAGCATTTTTGACCATTCGTTTTTTAACTATAGTATTGTGCTTACGTTTTATTTGTTTATAGGGCTGAGTGTTGCGTTTACAAGGGCATATAAAACAGAGCCGGTTTATGAAAGAAAAGAAAGCCAATTTGTAATAGGGTTTGATGATTGAGTACTAGCAGGCCTACGGGCGTATACTGTTATAATATCACTATGCTAAGCAAATTTTGCTACCCCATACCCTCCATTAAAAAGGTGTGACAACATGACAAAAATCCTACACATAATCACAGACACAAACATCGGCGGCGCAGGACACCAAATGCTCACTTTATTAGACGCCATGAGCAAAGATTTCACCGCCGAAGTTATCATACCGGAAAACTCCCGCCTCGCACCCGTTCTAAAAAGCAAACACATCAAATATCACGAAGTACCACACATAGCCGACCAGTCCTTTTCACCGGCGGGCACAAAAGCCATACATCGCAAACTTAAAGAAATCGCTCCCGACATCGTCCATACCCACGCCTCATTTTCTGGGCGGGTAGCCGCACGGCGTTATGGAAAGTGCAAAATTGTCCACACCTTGCATTGCGCATTCCCCGTACCCAAAAGCCGCAAATCCTTCCCAATGCGCCAAATTATGGGGTGTATAAACAACAGGTACAGCGACAGAATGATTGCCACATCCCCCGTGGCAAAAAAAACCTTGCTGGAAATGGGCGCGTCCGAAAAAAAGATACGCGTTGTATACAACGGGGTGCCACAAGCCAGGGAATTTTCCCCGGATGAAACTGTGAAATTGCGCGAAAAATACAACATTCCGTCACATGCCTTTGTTGTGGCATACATCGCGCGGCTTACAAAAATAAAAGGCCACGACTACGTGCTGGACGCCGCCAAAGAACTGCCATTTAACGTTGTTGTGTTGTTCGCAGGCGACGGCGATTATGAGCAGCATCTGCGCGAGCGCATAAAAAATGAACGCTTAGACAATGTGCGTATGCTGGGGTTTGTTGATGATGTAGACGAAATTCTGGCGATAATGGACGTACAAATTAATGCGTCTTACGTGTCTGAAACATCGTCGCTATCCCTACTGCAAGGCATGAGCATTGGCAAACCGGCTATTGTAACCAATTTTAGCGGCAACCCTTATGTCATAGAAAATAAAGCAAACGGGCTTCTGGTGCCGCCTTGCGACCCGGAGGCACTGGATGAGGCCATCACACAATTAAAAGAAGACAGTGATACGTACCAGTGGCTGTCTAAAGGTGCAATAAAGCGTTACAACAAGCAATTTACAGCCAAAAAGATGGCGGAAGAAACTGAAAATGTATATAGGGAAATACTGAACAAGAGCTAAGCTCTTGTTCCCGGAGGAAGCGGAGCAAGGATTCACTCCTTGCATAGCGGCGGGGCTTGGGGCAGCGCCCCATTTTAATAGAGAATGTATACAAGGAGTTGATGTAATGCGAAGGTTCAAAATATTTGGTATCGTGAACATATTCGACGTGTTTCTGGTGGTGGTATGCATAGCCATTGTTTACGCGGCGTATTTATTTTCCATGCCGCAGCAGGCCATTGCAGAAAGCGGCACACGCATCCGTTTTACCGTAGAGCTTAACGACTTTATGCGCGGCCATGACGCCGGGTTTTACAGGCAAATTGAGGCAGGGCCTGTCGTGTTTGAAAGCGGGCGCGGCGTGCCAATTGGCTATGTGGTTTACGCATATTCTCTGCCGTTTATGCAAGAAGTGGCGGACGAAGCCAACAATATTTTCAGGCGTGTACTGGTGGAAGAACGCGAATTCACTTACATTGTCATAGAATCGTGGGCGAATGTAACCGACCTTGAAACGGAAGTAAACCAAATTCGCATTGCGGTAAACCAAGACATATATGTGCGTTCGCGCGATTTTGCGGGGCGCGGCTTCATCACGCACTTGGAATTTTTAGACTAAGGAGCCGAATAATGATAGACAACAGCGGAAGAATTAAAGGGCGCATCAGCATTATAGATATCATACTAGTTGTGGCAGTACTGGTGCTGGTTGTGGGGTTTGTATACACCCAAACATCAGACCGTATTCAACAGGTGATTAACCCCACGGAGCCATTTCACGTGGTTATTCAAGGCGACAGGGTCCGCCATTTCATCATAGATGCCGTCAGCGAAGGGGACATCATGTTCCGCCTACACGACCGCCAGCCCCTAGGCACAGTGATAGGCATTGAAGTTTTGCCGGCAATGGATTACTTGCACCATTCAGACGGCACCGCCACACTTGCGGAAGTGGAAGGCCGCTATACAATAAATATCACGCTGGAAGCCATAGGCAGCATTAGAGACGGCATAGGATACTTTATTAACGGCGTAGACCATATGTCGCCGGGCAGGGAAGTTGCGCTGCATTCCAACAAGGTGTTTATACCAAACGGACGCGTGCAATCTGTAACACATCTGGGTTCATAAGGGAGCATAAATGCATGAGCAACATTATCCTATCCGCAAAAGACATCAAGCGCGGCTTTCCCACGGGCGGCGACACATTTTGGGCATTAAAGGGCATTAACCTGACGGTTGCGGAAAACAAACTGACTATTCTCAAAGGGCGTTCCGGCAGCGGCAAAACCACTTTAATGAATATCCTTGGTGCGCTGGACTACCCCACAAGCGGGGAAATTATTTTTGACGGCAAGAACCTGACAAATATTAGCGAACGCAAGCGCGACCAGGTACGCAAGAGCGAAATGGGTTTCGTATTCCAGTCCGTGGCACTTGTTTCCATGATGACAGCTTACGAAAACGTTGAGTTTATATTGCGCATTAACGGCTACCCGGCAAAAGACCGCCGCAAGCGAGTAGAGAACTGCCTGGAAAGGGTTGGCCTTGGGTCGCGTATGACACACTTGCCGCCGGAGCTTTCCGGCGGTGAGCAGCAGCGCGTGGCCATTGCCCGCGCCATTGCCCACAAACCAAAAGTTATTTTTGCAGACGAACCTACCGCAGAGCTTGACACAAACACCGGCCTTCAAGTAGTAAAAATTTTCAAAGATTTGATCGAATACGAAGGCGCAACCATTGTAATGACCACACACGACCCGGGGCTTATGGACATTGCCGATAAAGTGTATGAGCTTGCAGATGGGGAGATTATTAATGGACACTGATAAATACGTTATCATCGCCGAAAACTTGGTGAAGATATATAAAACCAAAGATATCGAAGTGATGGCACTACAGGGCTTGGACTTACTTATAGAGCGCGGCGAAGTGATGGCCATTATAGGCAATAGCGGCAGTGGTAAATCCACCTTGCTTAACATGATTGGCGGGCTGGATAAACCTTCTGCGGGCAAACTCCTTGTAGACGGCAAAGACCTTTTTAACATGAAGGAAAAGGATTTGGTAGACTACAAAACGGCTACCGTTGGCTTTGTTTGGCAAAACAATGCCCGCAACTTAATCCCCTACCTTACGGCCCTGGAAAATGTAATGATGCCCATGCAGTTTAACAATGTTAAGCCCATAAAAAATAAGCGTCAGCGCGCGCTGGAACTTTTGGAACTTACAGGCATTGGCAAGCGCGCAAAACACAAGCTAAGCCAGCTTTCCGGGGGCGAACAGCAAAGGGTTGCCATTGCTTTGGCACTTGCCAACTACCCGTCTGTGCTGCTTGCAGACGAACCCACGGGCAGCGTAGACACAAGCACGTCTAATGTGATTATGGATATGTTCCGCACCGTTAATCGCGAACTTGGCACAACGGTTGTCATTGTTACCCACGACCGGGAAATTTCTAAAAAAGTGGAACGCGTTGTGGCCATACGCGACGGGAAAACGTCCAGCGAATTTGTGATGAGCTACTCCGACAAACTGGCAGGCATCGAAGGTTTTGCCAGCGGGGAAGCGATAGAACTTGCCGTTTTCGACCGGGCCGGACGTATACAGATACCCCGCGAATTTTTAGACAAAATGGGGCTGGATGGCAACCGCGTGCAAATTCACATGGACGAGGACAGCAGAGTGATACTAAGCGCACCCGAGGGAGTGTAGGTCATGTCTATTTCGTTAGAATACAAAGATGTCGAAAATAAATTGCTGATTTTGTACCTGATAAACCGGATGGAAATATCCATGTCCAGGGCGCAAATTACAGATTTTGTTATGGCAAAAGACTTCATGAACTATTTCACGCTAGAGCAAACTTTGTCTGTTATGTTAGAGCAAGGCTTGCTGGAGGCTTCCGAAGAAAATGCACAAGACGCCAGCACTACCCGCTACGAGGTAACCGACGAAGGGCTGACCTGCCTGGATTATTTTGTGAATCATATCCCACGCCCCATGCGCGTTTTAATCAACCAATATGTAGTAGAAAACCGCGGCAAGGTGAAAAGAGATTACGAAGTAACCGCAACGTATTTCCCAAACGTAGAAAGCAACGACTTTCAAGTAAAATGCGGTGTTTATGAAGATAAGCGCGTAATTTTGGAGTTGTCTGTATCTGTTGACACGCGCGAACAGGCAAAGTTGATACAGGGGAACTGGCGCTCCAATGCCAGCGGGCTGTATCAACGGATTATAGAGGCGGTGGCAAGTGTAAAAAATTAGCTAAGTCGTAACCTGTTTGCGCATCTACGCATATTATATGGAACAAACCTTTAACGGTTGGTTCCATTATTTTATTTGCCGGAAAACTGGCGGGATATGGGGTAATGTCATTGAGCTAAGTAAATTCGCAAGTTATAACCACCCCGCCGCCATTGGCGGCACCTCTCCTCGGAGGGGAATTCATGGTTTTAATTCCCCTCTGAGGAGGGGTGGCACGAAGTGCCGGGGTGGTCACCTCTCTTAGCTTAACAACATCAGGTTTGGGGCAATGCCCCATTAAAAAGGAGGATGTCAATGGGAACTGGTTTTTTAGAAGTTGTAACGACTACTGCCAATGGCGCATTACCGGTACCAAATGCAAGAATCACTGTTTTTAATGGTGAAAACATCTTATACGAGCTGGTCACTGATGAAAACGGCATTGCAGAAACTGTGCCGCTGGAAGCACCTGCCGTCGAGTTAACACTTGACCCGGAATACATGGGCATTCCTTATTCTGTTGTTGATGTGAAGGCCGAAGCCGAGGGCTTTACCACAATGATTATCCACGATATAGAAATCTTGGATACGGAAACCAGCATACTTCCCATAGATATGCCTCCAAGCTTGGAAGAGGGCAGCGTTGTAGAATTGTACACCCCGCCTCACAACTTAGTGTCCGACGAGCAGCGCGCCGTAGAAAGGCCGCCGGAAGCACTGCCCGGCTTAGAGACACGCGTGTTAAACGAGGTGATTATTCCAGAATTTGTCATCGTCCACTTGGGCCGCCCGGATAACCCAAACGCGCGGAATGTACGCGTACCATTTAAGGAATATATTAAAAATTCCGCCTCGCATGAGATATTTTCCACTTGGCCACCGGCTTCGTTAGAGGCGAATATTTACTGCATCATTTCATTTACGTTGAATCGTATCTTTACGGAGTGGTATCGTGTACGTGGCCATCGCTTCGACATCACCAACAGCACGCAATTCGACCAAATGTTTGTAGAAGGCGGGCAAATTTTCCGCAGCATAGACGAAATGGTGGACCGTATATTCAACCGCTTTGTCCGCCGCGAAGGCCACCTGGAGCCGTATTTTACAGAGTATTGCGACGGGCGCCGTGTTCAATGCCCGGGCTTATGGCAGTGGAGTACCGTAACCCTTGCGCAGCAAGGCCTAAATGCTCTGCAAATTTTGCGCCGCTTTTATCCCAACGACATTCAAATTGTAGAAACGGACAATATCGGCAACGTAGAAGAATCCTTCCCCGGCTTTACTTTACGTCCGGGAATGTCCGGGCCGGAAGTACGTACAATACAAGACTGGTTGAACAGGATTCGTGTAAACTTTCCTACAATTCCGCCAATTAACGCCTCCGGGGTATATGGGCCGCAAACAGAAGCGGCAGTGCGGGCGTTTCAAGCCATTCGCACATTAAGTTCGGTTAACCCGAATGGCGTTGTAGACCGCACCACTTGGTGGAATATCTCCCGCGCATATTCTGCGGTAAAGCGTCTGGGTGAACTCACCAGCGAAGGCATCGTCATTGGTATTGGGCGTACACCGCCTATTGATATTATCCGCCAAGGCTCGCGGGGCACCTTGGTGGGCCGCGCACAATATATTATGAATTTTATTTCGCAATTCTACCCAAGTGTGCCAACAGTTGTGCAAGATTTCAACTTTGGCCCCAACTTCACCGCAGCCGTGCAAGAATTTCAACGTCTGTTTGGCCTAAGTTCCGATGGCGTTATCGGCCCGCTCACTTGGCGAATGCTTTACGACATCTACTGGCGCATAAGAGACAATGTGAATTTACCGTCCGGGCCCGGCGGTGAACCGGTTGTTCCGCCATTGCCACCCACTCCGCCTCCCCCACCACCGGGCCCCGGAGGAATACCGCCATACCCGGGGCAGCTTATTCGTGTAGGTTCACGGGGCGACGATGTGCAGCGTATTCAGCGGTGCTTAAACTCCGTAAACAACGCCGGGCTTGCGACTGACGGCATTTTTGGCCCGCTTACGCAAGCCGCTGTAATGAACTTCCAACGCTCCCGCGGCTTAAACCCCGATGGTATCGTCGGCCCGCTTACTTGGGAGGCTTTAATGCCCGCTTGCTATGGCGGGCAAACCATGGGCGAATATCCGGGCTTCTTAATACGCGAAGGCGCAAGAGGCGACTATGTACAACACATTCAAACCTGCTTAAACCGTGTCAATAATACAGGGCTTGCTACCGACGGCATTTTTGGGCCATTAACCCGCGCCGCTGTAGTCAATTACCAAAGTGCCAATGGGCTTACGCCGGACGGTATCGTGGGGCCAATCACATGGAGCCACTTGCGAAACCGCTGCGGCGGAGTGGTAGCCGCCGGAATGATTGAAGCGCAAATGGAAACCGTACCGGAACTTCATTTTATCCCGCTTGAAATACCGACGCCGAATGAACTTCCAATGCACCGCAGAACAGCAATGCTTAACGAAATGGTGGATATTATCCCAGTCGAACAGGTACCGGACGTAAGTGAAGTTCAGCCTCCGGAAATGCCAACCAGCGCAATGCCCCCTATTGAAGTAATTCCATTAACAGAAGAAAGTGAAGTGCCAATGCCGGAACATGTGCCTATGTATGAATCTTTTACCCCGCAAACAATGCCAAACTTTGTACCAACATATGAACCAATGCCAACGGCACTACCTGCAATGCATCACGCACCACAAATCGTTCCTATTCCGCCGCCACTAAATCTATCGCCGTTTGTACCGCCAACAATGGAGCCAGAGGTGCCATTGCCGCCAACACTACCCCGGAGCGGCTCAAAATCACACCTCAACCAGTCAGATATAGACGATATGCTATTGTGTTTAGTAACACATTTTTTATCCGGCCGCCGTAACCACAACTAAACGGAAGCTTGAATTTAGGCGGTTTCCTGGATTACTTCGCTTGCTACCGCAAGATAAGATTCTGTCTTAACTCTAAAATGGGTGGCTTGCCGCCCATTTTTTTATATCCTAGAAAGCCATTTCAAGTATCACCTTGTCCGGGTTTACTATTCCCTACCAATAAGGTAGAATAAACGTAACAGAATCTTAGATAAGGTCAAGGTGATTTCATGAAAATATGTAAGTTGGCTTGGGATACTTTCACAAAAGGCATTTGGATAGACGAAGTGAACGTGCGTGACTTTATTCAAAAAAATTATACGCCGTATGTAGGAGACGATTCCTTTCTTGCAGGTGCAACAGACCGCACCAACAAACTTTGGGAAGAAGTCTGCAAACTAACTAAAATGGAATCCGAAAAAGGCATTTTAGATGTAGAAACAAAAATCCCTACTACAATTACTTCCCATCCGCCGGGATATATCAATAAAGACCTTGAAACTATTGTAGGCTTGCAAACAGATAAGCCCCTAAAGCGCGGAATTATGCCCAACGGTGGCATTAGAGTGATACAAAATGCAATGAAAGCCTACGGATACGAACTAGATCCGCAAATTGAAAATATTTATACAAACTACCGCAAAGCCCATAACGACGGCGTTTTTGATGCATACACAGATGATATGCGCGCCGCACGTAAGACAGGCATCATTACAGGCTTGCCGGACGCATACGGGCGCGGGCGCATCATCGGCGACTACCGCCGTGTTGCGCTGTATGGCACGGCCTTCCTTATCCAAGACAAAAAAGACCAGTTAAAACAGGAAGACCTCCCTGTGCTTGTGGAAAATAATATCCAGTTAAGGGAAGAACTTAGCGAACAAATTCGTGCGCTAAAGCAGCTGGAGCAAATGGCGCAGTCCTATGGTTTTGATATTTCTCAGCCTGCAACCAATGCAAAAGAAGCCATTCAATGGACGTATTTTGCATATCTTGCATCTACAAAACAGCAGGACGGAGCAGCAACATCCCTGGGGCGTGTGGCAACATTCTTGGATATTTATATCGAACGCGACCTTAAAAACGGCACCATAACAGAAACAGAAGTGCAAGAACTTATGGATCACTTCGCAATGAAGCTGCGTATGGTTCGCTTTTTGCGTACCCCGGAATACAACTCACTATTCTCCGGCGACCCAACATGGGTAACAGAGGCTATTGGCGGCATGAGTGAAGACGGGCGCACCTTGGTGACTAAAAACTGCTTCCGTATGATTCACACCCTAAAAACATTGGGGCCTGCCCCCGAGCCAAACCTTACCGTTTTGTGGAGCGAGAAACTTCCGCAAGGGTTTAAAAACTACTGTGCAAAAATGTCTATCGAAACCAGTTCTATACAATACGAAAATGACGACCTCATGCGCGGCTACTGGGGCGACGATTATGGCATAGCCTGCTGTGTATCTGCAATGCGCCTTGGCAAACAAATGCAATACTTTGGCGCACGTGCAAACCTGGCAAAAACCCTAACTTACGCTATAAATGGTGGCAAGGACGAAAAAAGCGGCGCACAAGTGGCGGCCGAATTTGCGCCAATAACCACAGAATATCTTGAATATGACGAAGTATACCGCCGTTTCGACCAAATGATGGATTGGCTTGCGGCTTTATATATCAGCACGCTGAATGTCATCCACTACATGCACGATAAGTACAATTACGAAAGTTTACAGCTTGCTTTGCATGACAAAGACATTTTGCGCACTCAGGCCTGTGGCATTGCAGGGCTTTCTGTAGTTGCAGACTCTCTTTCTGCAATTAAATACGCAAAGGTAAAAACCATTCGTAATGCAAACGGATTGGTAACAGACTACGAAATTGAAGGCGATTACCCAGCCTATGGCAACAACGACGAACACGTGGATAAAATCGCCTATGATATAGTAAAAAGCTTTATGGCAAAATTGGAAAAGCAAAAATTCTATCGCAATGCAATACCCACACTATCTGTGCTAACTATCACATCTAACGTGGTGTATGGTAATGCAACAGGCGCAACCCCGGACGGGCGCAAAGCCGGCGAACCTTTTGCCCCGGGCGCAAACCCTATGCATGGGCGTGATAAAAAAGGCGCATTGGCATCCATGGCGTCTGTGGCAAAATTGCCATACGCATATTCGCAAGATGGCATTTCCTATACATTTTCAATGGTTCCAAAAGCCCTTGGCGGCGACGAAACTATGCGTATCGCCAACTTGGTAGGCCTTTTAGACGGCTACTTTGCCGACAATGGGCATCACATTAACATCAACGTATTTGACAAGGAAACCTTGCTTGACGCAATGGAATGCCCAGAAAAATATCCGCAATTAACCATACGTGTATCCGGTTATGCCGTTAATTTTATAAAGCTAACCAAGGAGCAGCAGTTAGAAGTTATACACCGCACTTTCCACGAGAGAATTTGACATGCAATGTGACAAGACAAATTTGACACCTATTGCTACAGGATATGTACATTCCATTTATAATGGTGGAATGGTAGATGGCCCGGGAATACGATGCGTTGTGTTCCTGTCTGGCTGCCCTTTGCGCTGCAAATATTGTCACAACCCGGATTCTTGGGAAAAACAAAGCGGCAAACTTATGACCGTAGAAGACATCATAGACGAAGTGCTAAAATACAAAAAGTATTACAAAGCTTCCGGCGGCGGTGTAACCATTTCCGGCGGCGAACCATTTATGCAAGCGGAATTTTTAACGGAAATATTGAAAGCTTGCAAGCACCATGGAATCCACACTGCCATAGATACATCCGGCTACACAAGCATAGACAATGCAATAAAAGCTCTGCAATATACGGACTTGTTACTGCTGGATATAAAAGCCTACAACCCGGAAACCTATAAAAAAGTGACCGGCGTAAACATAGACAAAACGCTAGAAGTGCTAAAACTTAGCCAAGCGTTAAACATTCCAACATGGATACGTTATGTACTTGTCCCCGGTCTAACAGACAATATTGATGAACTAAAAGATTTCGCAAAATTTTTAAACAGTTATTGTAATATTGTAAAAATAGACGTACTCCCCTTCCACAAAGAAGGTGAATATAAATGGCAAGGCCGCAACATTGCCTATGAATTAGCCGATACGCCACCAGCTACTCTGCAAATGGTGGAAGCAGCAAAAACGATATTTAGAGAAGTGTAAAAAAGAGCTATTGGCTATTGCCCGTAGCTCTTTCTCATTCTTGTAACCTCGAATAAATTCACACCTGCATTTCCTTATTAAGCCTACCCAAGGCTTTTTTTTCTATTCTGGAAACATAGCTGCGGGAAATCCCTAATTGATGAGCAATTTCTCTTTGAGTTAATTCATCCTTGCCTGCCAGCCCGTAACGCATTTCTATTACAGTTTTCTCTCTGCCATGCAATACCCGTAATATCGCTTCTTGTAGGCGCTTTACTTGCATTTTTAGACCCACTTGGTCATCTACAGGCTCTTTATCATCCGCAATTTTATCCTCTACCCGTACTTCGTTACCTTCGCGGTCTACACCTACAACGTCTTGCAGGTGAATGTCGCCGTTGCGTTTTTTACCTGCTCGCATATCCATCAGTATTTCATTTCCTATTTTTACCAAACGGGACGGTTGTCCCATCATATGCGGACTCTGGGAGAGGATTGACAGTTGACCCGTCATCGGTGGACTTTGTGATAGGATTGTGTTTTCTATTTATTCCCAACGGGATATTTGTCCCGTCGGAAGACTCTAAGACCGCGGGGGCTTTGCCCCCACCGCCCCCACAAGGGGACTCGTCCCCTTGACCCCATTCATTTAGGAAATTTATTTCTTCGCCAATTGATTCCAAATTATTGCTGGAGGGGATGGGCGGTAGCTCAATATCCCCTTTATCTTCCGAGCCGAAAAGATATACATGAATATTCTCGCCATCCCACACAATCCGCTTGATGAAAGACCGCAAGGCGGAACGTTTTTGCTCAATTTCCATATGGTCGAGGGTCGTGGAAAAATTACTTAGCAGTTGGCGAAGCAGGTCAAATTCAATATCGGAAAGGGCATGAGTTGCCGTTAAGCCTTCCAATTCGCCAATGCGCGATTTGAAGGCTTCTATTTTTTTGTGATGTTCTTCGATTTGCTTCATTATATAACTTTCGGAAGGCGAACCCGCCGCGTTTGCCAGTGTGGATACAAGCCCGGTTACTTCCTTTTCACAGACCGCAAGCTCACTCCGCAGGTGCTTCAGGCTTTCATCGTATTCATCGCGGTTGCCTTCCAATTGCTTTTTGCCAAGTTCAAGCTGTCTAATAAATTCTGAATCATCCTTGTTCAACCGTTTTATTTCTTCGCAAATAGCCGCATCCAACATATTGCCGTTGACATTTTTTCCTTGGCAGTTGTGCATTCGGCTTTTTTCTTTCATGGAGCATAGGTAGGTGTAAATTAACTCACCCTGCGAATTTCTTCGCTTACTTAACTTCGGACGCATATAATCGCCGCATTCGCAAAATAGCAAACCCGAAAGTAACGCTACATTACTGCGCGGCTTGCGGTATGATTTAGAGCTGTTTTGCCCCAACTGCTCCTGCGCCTTTATCCAATCTTCGCTGCTGATTAAAGGTTCGTGTTTACCCACTGCAATAATCCAGTCATTGATGGGTCTTATCACCGTAGTCTTTCCCGGCTTTTGAATGGTGCGGTTGTACGCCATAATCCCATGCTTGCTGTCAAATTCTCTTTCTTCGGCAAACAAGTCAACTTCACATTCACGCAGGTAATCATACGCAACATCGTCTGCCGTCATATATACCGGGTTGGTGAGGATGTTTTTAATCGCAAATCGTGTGAACAGCTTGTTGTTTTTCGTTTTGTAACCGTTATTAAGAAGTAGTGTTTCCGTTTTCGTAAGGGAATTATTCCGCAGAAAGTTAGCGAAAATAAACTTCACAATCTCCGCCTCCTCCGGAACAGTCCCCAACATACAGGCTTTTTTTGTTTTGCCGTCCACAGTCACATTTTCAACACTCACCGAAACATATCCCGTTGGTGTAATACCCCCCAGCCAGCGACCTGTCTTGGAA
>Ga0123355_10000630_pt1 | contig 47709 bp, 44 predicted proteins | sample TergutEmb28metaG_3_FD_89872 | JGI IMG/M metagenome (GOLD analysis project Ga0123355, IMG submission 89872) | Embiratermes neotenicus P1 segment gut microbial communities from Petit-Saut dam, French Guiana - Emb289 P1 | ecosystem: Host-associated > Arthropoda: Insects > Digestive system > Gut ...
GTAAAGACGCAATGCGTTGCGTCTCTACCAATTGGAATTAACAAGAACTGCATTTCTTTTTGGCGAAAGGCGAAAGGAGAAGGGCGAAAGGCGGTTAATTTACCACCGTTTGCCATGCACCGTTTGCCGTGTGCCATTAAATAAACTTGTTCTACATAATTTTCCTTGTACAATGTTAGTTAATAGTTAGTAGTTAATAGTTAGCGGAAAATCCCACTCACTATTCACTATTCACCACTCACTAACGTACTTGTTTTGCGATTATATCGCTATTGCTTGGTTTACATAATGTCTAAGAACTATCGGCAAACACTCTTCGCAAAATCGTATTGTCATGTGCAACGATATGCTTTGTGTTATATGTGAAAAATTAACTAACCAAAGTCAAAATTTCAATCTCTAAAAACTAACCCCTCAAAAACGGGACTGCAAAATTACAAAAAAAAAATGAAATAAACAAACTTTTTTTCATTTTTTTCAAAAAAAATTGTAACGGCTACTTTTTCAGCATAATTTATCTCACCAATTCGTACAGCCGCCGTCTATCTCTTTCATTTCTCACATTCAAAAATTCCCAATACATCGTATTTGGATGCACCAATATTGCATGAGGAATAGGTCCGTTGTATATTTCCGGATGTCTTCCCCATGCCATAAGACTTCGCCATGGAATTTCATGTGTACGCATTTTTCTCCGCCAAGCTTCAGCTGTTCTTTCTTCATCCACAGACACGTAAGTCATGATGAGTTTATCCCCAAGATCTTCGTAAATTTCTTTCAAAAGAGGTATTATTGCAATACAAGGTGGGCACCACGAGGCTGAAAAAAGAATTATATTAAATTTTGAGGAATCCTGTACGATTAGTTCAAGCACATTGGTATCCCAAGTAGCAAGTTTTTGATTAGCAAACGGTACAGTCCTCTTTCCTGGTTGTGGCATCTGTCGTGGCTGTGCACTGGATAACAATCCGGCAAGTAAGAGTAGGGCTAGAAATAAGAATTGTTTCATAATGCAGTTAGTTTTGATTTTTTGTTTCCACAAAGATACAAAAAAAATTGAAATCCTGCAAGTTTACTAGATCAACTTTCCTTTCAAATAGGCAACGGCATCGGCAAAACCGCTAAGTTTTGTGCCACTTGCTGTAGCTGAAAACGGCTGTCCCCCGCCACTTCCATCGATAAATTTCGCAGCTTCTTTGATAAGTGTGCTGGCGTTGAGTCCTGCTTTTACAAGATCGTCGCCAAGCGTCAACGTAATCGATGAACGATCGTTCTGCACATTCTTCACAATGAAAACCAAGTTCGGGATTTCTTTTCTCAAGTCAACCGTCAGGCCTTTAATGATTTCGGGCAATGTATGTTCATTATCAGGCATTTCTATCAACTGAACATGATTGATCGTTTGGGCACGTGCCAGTAACATTTTTTTCAAATGTTGTTTGCGCTGCTCTATGAAATCACCAACTTGTTTTTTCAAGTCCTCATTGTCCTGAATGGTTTTCATCATCGCTTGTTTGAGATTCGGCGATTTGAAAATTTCCCGCAACTCTTTGAGCGAATCCTGTAACATAAACCAGAGATTTTCAGCTTCTTTTGCCGTAACTGCTTCTATTCGTCGAACTCCGGCTGCGATTGCCGATTCTGAAATTATTTTGAAAGATCCGAGTTGTCCGGAGTTCAAAACATGTGTTCCTCCGCACAGTTCCGCCGATTCACCCAATTCAATTACACGTACATCGTCGCCATACTTCTCGCCGAACAACATCAACGCTCCTTTCTCCAAAGCCTTATCCATAGAGATATTTCGAGATTCTACCAACGGCATACATTTACGAATTTCCGCATTGACCATTCTTTCTACATTGCGAATTTCCTCATCGGTTACTTTTTGAAAATGCGAAAAATCGAAACGCAATCCTTCCGGACGGACTGCCGAACCTTTCTGCTCCACGTGTGTACCAAGCACTTTACGCAAGACGTGGTGCAACAAATGTGCTGCGGAGTGGTTACACGTAGTTGCCAAACGTGCATCAACATCAATTTGTGCGGTGAATGTTTGCTCAAGGTTTTTAGGTAACTCCAGACACAAATGTACCATTAAATTGTTTTCTTTTTTTGTGTCGAAAACTGGTATTTTGTTGTTTTCCGAATCAACCAACACCCCCCTATCGCCTACTTGTCCGCCACTTTCGGCATAAAACGGTGTTTTGTCTAATACCAACTGAAAATACGTTTTATTTTTTGCAGAAACTTTGCGGTATTTCAGAATTTTTACTTCGCAAGAATATTCATCATAGCCAACAAAGCTCGTTTCTTCGCCTGAACGGACTGTAGTCCAATCGTCGGTTTCAACAGCTCCGGCTGCTCTTGAGCGTTCTTTTTGTTGATTGAGTTCTTTTTCAAAATCTTCGTAGCTCACGGTCAAGCCGTTTTCTTTCAAAATCAAATCCGTTAAGTCGAACGGAAATCCGAATGTGTCGTACAATACAAAGGCATCGTGTCCGGAGATTTGCGTTACGGGCGCTTCGACAGGCTCAGCGACCGAAACAACCGAAACGTCCGCAGAAGCGGTGGCTGAGCCTGCCGAAGCCTTAGCCTTTTCCATAATTTGGTCAAGCAAACGAATACCGGATTCTAAGGTTTTCAAAAATGAGGCTTCTTCTTCGGCAATCACTTTCGTGATAAGTTCTTGCTGAGATTTGAGTTCTTTGAATTGTTCGCCCATTTCTTGCGACAATATCTGTACTAATTGGCACATAAACGGCTCTCTGAAATTCAGAAACGTATAACCATAACGCACTGCCCTACGCAAAATTCGGCGAATGACATAACCGGCTTTGTTGTTCGACGGCAGTTGTCCGTCAGCAATTGCAAAGCTCACCGCACGCAAATGATCGGCAATCACGCGCATGGCAATATCTTGCTTTAAATCTTTTCCGTAAGTTTGATTGCAAAGCCTGGCAAGATGTTGAATGATTGGTTGAAAAACATCGGTATCGTAGTTAGATTGTTTGCCTTGAACAACCATACATAAACGTTCGAAACCCATGCCTGTATCTACGTGTTTTGCAGGCAGTTCCACTAATGATCCGTTCGCCATACGATTAAATTGCATAAACACCAAATTCCAAACTTCAATCACTTGCGGATGGTCTTGATTGACCAAATCACGACCGGGGATTTTAGATTTTTCTTCCGCAGATCGAATATCCACGTGGATTTCCGAGCAAGGTCCACAGGGACCGGTGTCGCCCATTTCCCAAAAATTATCTTTCTTATTTCCGAATAAAATCTGATCTTCGCTCACAATTTTTTTCCACAAATCGTAAGCTTCCATATCTTTGGACGTGCCATCTTTTTCATCGCCTTCAAAAACGGTTACATACAAATTTTCTTTGGGGATTTTGTAAACTTCGGTTAGTAATTCCCACGCATATTCAATCGCTTCTTTTTTGAAATAATCGCCAAACGACCAATTGCCAAGCATTTCGAACATGGTGTGATGATAGGTATCATGTCCGACTTCTTCCAAATCGTTATGTTTTCCGGATACGCGCAAGCATTTTTGCGTATCAGCAATGCGTGGATATTTTACAAGCGAATGTCCGATAAAAAGGTCTTTGAATTGATTCATTCCTGCGTTGGTAAACATCAACGTAGGGTCGTTTTTAACCACCATTGGTGCGGAATCCACGATATGGTGCTGTTTGTTTGCAAAGAAATCTAAAAATGTTTTTCGAATTTGTGCTGATGTCATGGTTTTTTCATTGAAATAAGAGTGCAAAGATACGAAAAAAAACAAAATCTTGGACGCTTTATTAGCAATTTCGGGAAATTTTCAACACTTTAACACTTTTTAAGAAGTTTATCTCAGCCATGGGCAAGGATGCCTATTCGGGCGAATGTCAAAAAGGATGGTCAATCTTAAACCTGTAAAAAGCGTGCTAAAAAACCGAGATTGTACATCGTGATGAAGAAAGCCAGTTATTTGAGGAGTATATTCGCTCGTATGAGATTTGTTTATTATCAAATCATAGTTTGTTTCGGATCTCGAAATGGGCGAAAAGCCGTAGTCGCAAAACACAGATAAACGCATTCTTGTAGATCTGGGGTTTCGGGGATTTCCAGTAGAAAAAACATGCCCAATCTCTACGGAGCCGATAAATAGTGTATTCATTTTCAGCAAACCGTCGTGCGAACGCTGGCTTGTTTTCAAACCATGACTGGGCATATTGCTGAGTATGCCGTCGTGGTCGTCGCCGATGATGTTGTCGTAACGCGCGCGTTTAGTAACATCGCTGTTTGTTCGTTCTCTTCCATGAATATTGAATTTGACCTTTCCGCCAACCAGAAAATAAAAATTATTTTGAAGCCGCGCTCCAAGCATCAATGTCGGTCCTGTGTTTACCAGTCGCTGACGCGAATTTATATTCTCAAAAGAGAACAGGCCATCAAAGGCTCTTCCCTCCGTATCAATCATCGGTACAATATGAAGCGTATCGTTTCGGCGCATCAGAGAATTGTAAAGAGATAATTCAAAGCCTGTTTGCAGCAAGAAACCATTACGTGCCCTGTACTCGTACCCAACGCCGATAGCATTTCCTAACCCACCCACTGCTCGAGTTACAGGCGAATAATTTATAATACTGCTATATCCGGCGTTTGTCCAGAGAGCAATGGAATTGCTACTACGATTACGACCGTGTTGGCAAAACGCTATTTGCACTGATGCAAACAACAATATAAAGATCAAAAACGATATTATAGCCGTATCTTTCATTATCTAACAATAATTCTTTCTCTCACAATATTTCCACCCGTTTTGCTGTATATTGTCAGCACATAAGCTCCGGCAAAATTAGGTGCAACAATGCTGTTTGTTCCCTCTACGACTGCCTGTCTGGAAATTCTACGTCCTATCAAGTCATGGATTTCCACATATCCTGCCGTAGGCATCAACATGTTAAAGGTTTGGCTTACTTCCACAAGAGTCGGGAATTCTGCTCTAGCATAACGCAGTACCGGTATTATCGGACAGGTGTATACAGCAACAGTTTCTGCACAGCGAGTAAAACTCACCTTATATTCTGCATGAATATCGAGCGTTTGGTGAGGTCCAACGTAAAGATACGATCCAGTTGCACCCCAAATCGGCTGATTATTTTTATACCACTGGAAATTTGATAACCGGCACCCCTCTTCTATTGGGACGCTGTTTGACAACGCAAGCACATCATTCCACATTTGGATAATGATTGAAGAACTGTAACGAATTGAAAATTCAAAGTCAAACTCCCTCTCTCTATGTAAATTTCCTTCGAGTATCAACGTGCCACGATAAGTATCCGGGCGCACACCCACAGGCAACGGAATGTTTATAGAGAACGTATTAACCGTTTCTCTGATAATATCGTTGAAGCCGGCTGCCCGAGCTCTTTCGTCAAAAAAAACAGATTGAAACAAGGGGGGAGTATTAGAAAACATAGTATAAGAGAGCGTAAAACTGGTATCGTCTCGGCATATTATTGATATCGGGTTTAATTCAGTAGCAGGCAATACCGTTAAATGTAAGTGCACAATACTATCGCAACCGTGAATTGTTGTTCGATTGAAAACAAAAGTACCGCTCTCTAAGAAAGTAGTGTCCCGCCAAGTGTAAGGCAATTCGTCGCTGAAAATAGTAAGAGTTTCCTCTAAGTCGAAAGTTGGACGCACAATAAGCCGTACGGTATCGGTCGCTTGACAGCCCAAAGAATTTAATGTCCATACTAACATAGCCGAAGACCCGCTAACGGTAACATTAGTGGTTGGATTTGACGGATTTGCAATACTTGCCGTACCAAAAACAACCGACCATGTCCCCGTTTCTCCGGAAAGCAACGGTGCTGCATCCATTATAAACACATTTGTACATAACGATTGATGGTTGCTACCCGCATTAGCTGTGAACACGCCGACAGTTACGTTATGCACGTTGTTATGGCAACTGCCGATATCCCGCACATGCACCTCATAGTTTCCGGGAGCCAATCCTGTGTGCTCTATATGTGGTTGCCATGTTACTCCGCCATCTATCGAACTTTCGTAAGTACCCGAAGTGCCCGAAACAACATTAATTAGTATTCTACCGCTATTTGTACCCGGGCAGGAAGAAAATGCCGTTACTTCAAAATCAGCAGGATCATGTATGTGTATTGTCCTGCTGAATACCTCACCTCCACAAATACAGTCACTGCTAATGATAAACGTAGCCGAATCGGCAGGCGAAGTGTTTACCGTATAATGTATTTGCACCGTGTCTTGACCAGCAGGAATTGTTACCGAATTAGGAAGTGCACCACCGCCGGGTAACGAAATATCTACACCATTAATTGCCGTTCCGCTGTAAGTGAGTGCTACAGTCAGAGGGGTGCTGTTATCACTACCGCCACGGCTTATTACAAGTTTATTGTCGACACACCCTCTAAATACATTATCCAGTCCCTCAATATTATTTCCAAAGTTTACGATATTATCTCCAAAGTCAAAACTGTGGGCTTCCAAAAATACACCCGACTGGAAACTTTGGTCGCCAGCATTTCCAATAGCCAATCTTATGCGGTAAGTTGAGCAAGGAATAACATTTACCGTTGCAGTAAGCACCACCGTACGTCCATTAAACTCCATGCTTCTAAATAACGTGCTATCGCTTGCGCTCATAGGACAACCAGTCTGAAACCAACTACCAGGAATGTTTATATAATAATTTGGATTAACTGCCCCCAAATCAGTCGGTACTGCACAATTATGTGTACTGAAGCTCCGTGTTCCCCAGTTAACATTATTGATTGAAACGATATCAGTGCCACTTGTTGTAGTTGGCAGTGTTGCTATGTTTACCCCATTATTGGTAAAATTTCCACTAATACCCGGACCCGAAATAAAAAAGCCGAATACATCATTAAATGCTGAATTAACAAATGATAAGTATTCTTCTGATGCAAAAACGTAACGGAATTGGATAACATTGCTCGTCGGCACAAAATCAAACTCCAAAACAGAAACATTAGTAACATTACCAACTAGTATTTGTAAGTCAGCATCACCTTCAGGAGCTGTTATCGGTGGTAGGCCAACTCCGTTATCAAATTGATTTGGTCCCTCAATAGAAACTAACCCGCCGGTAGATAGCACCAAGCCACTTTCAAATTCAAAATCGGAAGTTCCTCGTGTAAAATGCCCCAAACCTCTGTTATCATTATCTGTCCACGTTTGTGTTGCTTCATCCCATCCATGCGACCGAAGCGTCACATTACTCACCGAAGAAGAGCTACCACCCCTGACAAAAATTCTTTCAACAAGCTGGGTCGGCGTATACTGCCTAATGGCAGTATCTCTGTTCACATGAATAGAGCCGGGATTGGGTGGCTGATTTAAGTTTCCCGCAAGAGGCATAATGCTTACGTAACTTTGACGTTCGGCACGTAATAAGCTGTCTGCACTACTTATCGGCATAAACGGTGAAGCAGCCTGCACAATTATGTTTGCAAGCAATAGATAAGTCAAAATAGTTGTTTTCCGTATCATCATGATCTAAAAAACCTCTGCTTCAGAAAATTTGAAACAGCCACTGTACCTCTCCACTACCAAACCCAAAGGTCTTCTTCTAAATTCAGCAGCTCAATTTCGATTCGTCTGGCTTCTTCCAAAAGTTGCCGCCCGGAAAGAAAATCAGAAAGCTGTCTGCCTTGCGGATTATCTATCTTTGTGATAAAACTCTGGAAAAATCGCTGAAAAGCAAACACCTGATCGTAAGATATATGTGCTGCAAGGTTGTGTCTATTGAACGCATCTGTGTTTGCGAGCAGGGGTCTTGCTTCGTCATAGCCAAACCAAAAAAGAGTTTGGATTCCCATGAATTCGCCGGATTCCACATGATACCGTCGAGCAACCGGAGCAAGCCCTATAATGCGATTATCACGAACACCACGCTGACGATCAATAAACCAGTCTTCTTTCAGACGGAGCATCATCACGTCAGAAGTATTAAATGTTGTGGTATCTGAACGCCAAGTCATTTGTCCGGGATTATCCAAGTCCTCCACCTGTCTTGGTATAACAGTCGTGGTTTGTGCAATAAATTCCTCAAAAGTCAGTTGCCGCCCAAAGTCGCCGGCCATATCATCAAAAATTCTAAATTCACCTGACTCTAATCCTTGCATAACCATACTCATAAAACTTATGCGGTCTCGAGTAGGAACAACTGGAAAGGCGAAGAATTGATTGAACGGCTGACGAAAATCAATCATTCGCCACAGGCGATGCCTCATATAGACATCGGCTTCGCGGACCCACGGAAACTCTTGTGGTACTCTACCGATGTGGTTTTCTCTGATGTAAAAACGATTAGGTGGAGGTGCATCAATCCCAACACCTATTTGCGCTTGTGTACGTTCTGCGAAGAATAACGCAAAAAGAACGATACTTAAAACGGCTATTTTTTTCATGATATATCGGTTTTTTATTATCTGATTGTTAGGGCAAAAGAACGTGCTCTTTCAGGTCCTGTTGGCATCTGAATAAGTATATTATCGAAAACGAAGGTCTGTCCCGGTCTGGCGTTTCGCATGTGAGTTACCATTGCATCCGTAAATCGGTTGTTTGTAGAGTTCAGACTTACGAAATTTCCTCCTATATTTGCTTGCATTGTGAATGAATTTACCTGCACTGCCAAGTCGAAATCGAAGCCTGCCGGCATTCTTGCTACCAACCCTCCTGAACCTGCCAAAGCACTTGCAGTAATGTGTGTATCTCGGTCACCAAGACCTGCCACCACAATCACAGGATCCGGCACACGTCTTACACGATATCTGAATTCACCTACATTTCTGGTTCCTCCATCATTAGTTCTTGCCGAAACTCTTACGACTGCTTCGCCCGGCGTGTTTGCACGAACAATATAGCGATTTCCGGCTCCCGGAACGGGAGTAATGGTTGCCCCTGCACCGGAAATGCTTACATGAACATTACCGGGATCAACGCCAGAAACAGCTGCCGTAATAGGATTATCAACACCGATATAAAATACATTCATCGCATCTGCCGAAACAGATGCTGCCGGAGCTGCTACAACGTACTCTGTTCGGAAATGATGTCTTTCCCCGTCCAAATCAATCCATCCTGTAACCGGAAAAACACCTTCTCTTGTAGTTGGAGCACTAAAACGAACAACACCATCTCTACTGACAAGATTCTGACCATTAATGTTTGCCGTAACTCTTGCTCGAGAGTCAAAAGCAACCGTGAACACCTCTGCCTCAAAGTTTTCACCAAGTGCAACAAATGTTGATCTTGGAACAATTCTCGCCACTACATTGTCGAAGGTCAAATCACCTTCAGACACCATACGGAACAGTTCATCTATAATCTCTAACTCAAGGTTTAGTGCATCATTTTCTAACTTATTCAAAATAGTAATTGCGGCAACAACAACAATTCCATTGAAGTTTGCCATTTCCCATGAAATACTCCTACCACTTGCATCATGAAATGGACCCACCGTATTGAATGGAGACATTACATTATTTCGGTTGCTTTCCGGCAAAAGGTTAAGCATATTTATTACATGCTGGTCTATTTCTTCTCGAAGCTCCTCAGCTCTTCCCTGATTGATAAAAAGTTGAGTTGTGGTACTAAAGTCGTCTTGGCGCCTGATACTACGCGGATTAAGAACTTCTGCTTCATCTATTGGTATTCTCTCTGCCATAGCAATAAGGTCTGTTCTTGCAGTTCTAATTTGCCTACGGAGCTCATTTGTAAGTCTTTGTGCTTCTAATGCTTTATCAAAATTTTCTTGAAATCTTTCTCTATTTTCTATTAAAGCTCTTTCGAACACCATGTGTGCAGACGTAACTTTTTGCTCGATGTTCTCATTGGTTCTCTCCATGCTTTCATTTACGACCAAGAAAGATGTCAAAACTTCCGTTGATACGTTCAATGCAACCATTGTGATGAAGACCAAATACATCAAGCTAACAAGCTTTTGTCTTGGGGTTTGTTTACCACCGGCCATAATCTTATCCCTTCATTTTAGTTGTTAAACCTTACTTTTATTAACTGTCTTTGCCGATGCTCTTGAACGCACTAAGCATGCCTCCATAAACTTTATTCAACGAATTAACTTTCTCTGATAAGCTGTTCATTTCTGCAACGGACTTTGCTGAACTTTCCAAAGTTCCTGCCAAGGCATCGGCAATTCGGCTCATGTCTTGTTGAGCTTTCATTGTAACCTCCATTTGGCGTGATGAAGCTTCGATCTGTTGTGTGTAAATGCTGTTTAAGCGTCCTAAACTTTCGGTTAGTTTGTCCAGCTCACCTGCATAATTTGCGTTTACACCCACTATATCCGCAGATGCATTCAAATTTTGTGCCGTTGTGTTAAGTTTTGTCAAACCATCTTTTAAACTGCTCAACAAATTGGCGTCAATACTTGCAGAATGAAGCATTTGATCTAATTTTTCAGTAAGCAAGGGCTGTTCTGAACCACTAAAACTTCTCGGTGCTGCAACCCGAGCAACACCTGCAGCCGCTGCTGCTTCTCCACCTGAAAGTTCCGGATATACCAACGACCAATCCACTTCTTCGTGAAGCGGCTCGAAAGCAGACATCGCGAAAATAAATGCTTCCACACTTAACCCGGCAATAAGCATAATATCTGCGAATGGAAAGTGATTGATCTTGAACATTGCACCTACAAGTACAATTGCAGCACCAATACCATACGTTTTAGCCATGAACTGTCTGAAGCCGTAACTTCTTACCATTCTACCGAACCAGCCTAGTTTTTTTTCTGTTTTTGTTCCCATTTTATTTTTGTTATTTAATTTATTTTTGTTGATTTTGATTAGTTTGAATTTATCTTCTGTGAACATTCGACGTAGCACCTCTGTTGTTGAGCCTACCTGAACTCATGCTCGACATCACTGTGCGGAATCCGATATAGGATTTAGCAGTATCTTGATACTCGAAATGGCGTGCATGAACCTTTGTGTTATCGGCAAAATCTTTGAATGAGCCACCTCTGATTACCTTACGTCTCATAGCAGGTGGACAGTCCGGAGTTGCATGCCATTCGAAAACAGGGTTGAAATCACCTAATCCCGTGGTGCTTTCTTGCCAAGCGTCTATACACCATTCGGCGACGTTGCCCATCATATCAAACAAGCCAAAGTCGTTTGGTGGGAAGTGTCCAACGATCATAGGAAGAGTTCCTCCGGCCATGGTACCAACATATCTTCCGCGCTGGGGTTTAAAGTTTCCGAGAAAACATCCATTCATATTCAGAGCATACGGACCACCCCATGGAAATGGGTTGAATTCTAATCCGCCTCGGGCGGCAAATTCCCATTCTGCTTCGGTAGGCAAACGATAGTGTTCGAGCAAAGGTAGCCCCCTGCGTGCCAATTCATTATGGTGCAGCTGTGTTCTCCATGCTGCAAATGCTCGGGCTTGGTGCCAATTTACACCCACAACCGGATAGTGGTCGAACATCGGACTACTGAAATACGAACGAACCATCGGATCGTTATAAGAAAAAGCAAAGTCCACAAGCCAAGCAAGTGTATCCGGATACACATTTACAACCTCTCTTCGCACAAATCCTGCACGAGCCCTGGTGGACCCGGGTCGCGTTTGGAACATACCCATGTGAACTCCTTCAAATCGGCGATCTATCTCGCCTTCCGATCTTCGAGCAGCAGCTCGATAATCGAACGTAGTAAACTCAAAGTTGAGTAGTCGTACATCAATCTCTCTGCGACGATGAAAGCGTTCTTCATGAGGCACATAGAGTTGTTGAACGGCCTCTTCCATCTCCGGAGTCCATCTTCTCGGACGTGCACCCCAATTGAGCCTGGAAAGACCACCAAAAAAATCATCCTCAGGATCCTCTATCAGGAACATATCAGGATCAACCTCAGAAAGAAGTCGGAGCCTTATCGAATCAACTACCCACTGAACGAACTGACGGTACTGATTGTTGGTAATTTCCGTTTCGTCCATGTAGAAAGCTGAAATACTCACAACTCTCGGGCTATGAACGAAAGAGAAGGCCGGGTCTTCACTACCGGCACCCATGGTAAAAAAACCTGCAGGAATGTAAACCATTCCATGGGGTATTGGAACCGTAGTCCTGTTGCGATTAGGAACACCGGTCAATTGCCCGTGACCTGCGTTTCTTTGACAACCTATCATCGTTAGCACAAGAATCAAGACGATTAACTTAGTAACATGTTGTTTCACGATTTTCATATTGACATTTTTATTTTGTTTGCGATTTTGGTAATTTATACGTATGTTTTGGTCAAAAGGTTATAAAAACCTAGAATTTCTGTGGCTTTGCGGAATCCTATCTACTGTTAGGTTGAACGAGTAACGAGCAAAAATTTCGAAGCCTCCACCCATTCGAGAAGCCCTTGACATCCAATTTGTTGCTATATCATAGGCTACCCCGACCTGCAAAGGAAATTGTTGTAAATGCAGTCCGGCCAACAACACTATCGCATCGCCCCATCGGTAAGAGATTCCAGCCCAGTACTGCCTGTCAAACATACCAATCAGTGAAAAATCTATCTGCATAGTTGTGAAATCAGTCTTGATATGTGTTGAAGGTACAAAGTTTATTCTCGGAAACATGTCTAACGTGAAATTGTAGTTCCCGGAAAGGTTTAATACTCGTCTTTGTCTGAAAATATCGGGACTACCTCCACTGTTATCGAAGCGTGGTTGGTTGATATGTCCAAGCGAAATTCCAATTTCGTACCGATCCGTAACGCTGTAAAAAAGTCCCAATCCAACGTCAAACAACCAGCCGGATACATCTTCCAAGCCTTGCAAAACCGGATCATTCTGCTCTCGAGGGTTGAAATTGCCTCGAAGCCCCATATTATTCGTTCCCAAATGAACGCCCATACCCAAAGTGCCGTTCCAAAAAGATATTTGATAATTATAAGCTAATTGGATGAGCGTGGAATTGAAAAAACCGATTCTATCATTCACTACATTCAACCCTACTCCGCTGTTGATTACCCTCAACGGTGCGTCAAAAGAAACCAGAGTCGTCTGCGGAGCACCGTCCATTCCATACCACTGCTGACGATGAATTGCACTCGCGACAATACTACTTGTGAATCCCGCACTTGCCGGGTTGTGTATCTGCATGTTGAACATATGGTGCGAAATTTGCGGTGTTTGCTGTCCGTACAGTCCCATCAAGACGATAAACTGCACGAAAACAATCAAATTATATCTTCCAATGCTCATTTTGCGGTTTTATACTACATAATTCAGTGTGCAAAGATACGAAAAAAAACGGAAAAATCCAAATAGCCAAACAATATCACCGATTTGAAGTCGAAAATAGCCATATTTTTACATAATTTTACGCTGAGATATAGATATTTTACAACACTGTTTAGACTCTGTTCAAATTGTAAAAATGATGAAAATTTGGAAAGAACAGTAAAAAGTCGTACCTTTGCACCGAAAATTAAAAGTAAAGACGCACGGCACTTCGACTTCGCTCAGTGACCGGGTGTGTCTCAACAAAAAAATCAAATATGACAGACTACAATTTGAAGTACAAGGTTGCCGACATCAGCTTGGCAGAATTTGGTCGCAAAGAAATTGCGATAGCAGAAAAAGAAATGCCCGGCTTGATGAGTTTACGTGCTAAATATGGCAAGGAAAAACCACTGAAAGACGTGCGAATTATGGGTTCTTTACACATGACCATTCAAACGGCAGTGTTGATCGAGACGTTGGTCGAGCTTGGTGCCGATGTGCGTTGGTGCAGTTGTAATATCTTTTCGACACAAGATCACGCTGCTGCTGCCGTTGCTGCTGAAGGTATTCCGGTTTTTGCTTGGAAAGGCGAAACTTTGGAAGAATATTGGTGGTGTACCAACCAAGCATTGGCATTTCCTGAAGGAAAAGGTCCTCAATTGATTGTTGACGATGGCGGCGATGCAACACTTTTTATTCACAAAGGTTATGTTGCCGAAAAAGATGCAAAAACTTTAGATTATACACCAAGTAGCAAGGAAGAAGGCGTCATTTTAGATAGCTTGAAAGCTATTTTGAAAGAAGATAATCAACGCTGGCATCGCACAGTTGCCGAATGGAAAGGCGTTTCGGAAGAAACTACAACGGGAGTTCATCGTTTGTATCAAATGCTGGAAAAAGGCGAATTGTTGATTCCTGCAATCAATGTAAATGATTCGGTAACGAAGTCAAAATTCGATAATCTTTACGGTTGTCAAGAATCTTTGGCGGATGGGATTAAACGTGCAACAGATGTGATGATCGCAGGAAAAGTGGTTGTAGTGCTCGGCTTCGGCGATGTGGGTAAAGGTTGTGCTCGTTCGATGCGTGGTTATGGTGCCCGTGTAATTGTGACGGAAATTGATCCGATTTGTGCATTGCAAGCAGCAATGGAAGGCTTTGAAGTCGCAACCATCGAAGATGTTTTACACGAAGGAAATATCTATGTTACAACAACCGGAAATAAAGATGTGCTCACAGTTGAACACATGAAAAAAATGAAAGATGACTCTATCGTTTGCAATATCGGGCATTTCGATAATGAAATTCAAGTGGAGCAATTAGATGCACTTTCGGATGTAAAAAAAGTAAACATCAAACCGCAAGTCGATAAATATATTTTCCCCGACGGACATTGTATTTTCCTTCTGGCAGAGGGGCGTTTGGTGAATTTGGGTTGTGCTACAGGACATCCGAGTTTTGTGATGAGCAATTCGTTTACCAATCAAACGTTGGCACAGTTGGATCTATGGAAGAATAAAGATGTTTACGAAGTCGGCGTGTATCGCTTATCGAAGAAATTAGATGAGGAGGTTGCTCGTTTGCATTTAGATAGAATTGGTGTAAAACTTACCAAACTCACATCCGAACAGGCCGATTATATTGGTGTTCCGGTTGAGGGTCCTTACAAGGCAGAACATTATCGGTATTAAACGTAGGGCGGGCGAACCCCGCCCCTACATTCGGCTGGTCAAGGGGTGTTTCAATCCGCTGTATCGTGTTAGTCTGACACGCACACTACCGACTCTTATAGGCGATTGAACTTGCAGCGGTATGCGATTGAGGTCATCCGAAATCCAAATGTAAAATCTTGAGCCATCTTGAAAAGTTTCGTCTCCGGAAGTTACAAGCATAACAGAAAATTTGAGTGTATTGAAACGCCCAACTCCTGAGATATTCAACACTTCTCGACCAAGAAATGTATAGTTGGTTTGCCTTATCGAATTTCTGAGAACCATATTCAATGGCACCGGAACACCAACTACGAGCGTGGCCGGATCGGTGTTGCGTAAGCGATAAAAAAGCGAAACAGCATCTACACAATCCTCTGTAATGGGCATGGTTTTGTACGTATTTTCCGTGTGGCGGTTTAAGTTTCGCCAACTTGTATGCACAACCATTTCCGACCAGTCAAACCTAAAGTCGCTGTTGAAATGCCAGTTTCCTTGACGAGTGCGTTCGGAATAGGTTATAGGCCGCAATGTTTGTGCATCCATAACAATTGTGTAAGTGTCATTCACATCAAAAAACCAACGAAAAAACGGACGACTACGTCCACGTCCTACAATCGTAAAAAAACCTCGCCGTTCTGAAACCGTAAGAGATAAATCTCCAACTACCGTATTGGGCCACATTCTCGCCCGATAGCTCACAGCAAACTCCAATCTTTCTCCGTCTCCAAAAGCTAAAACACGAGACTCTGTTTGCAATTTTACGGGAGTAGAAACTAGCAATATCGTTAGAATAATTAGATAACGTTTCATAGTGCAAAAATACGAAAAAAAAACGAAACGCAAATTGCATTTCGTTTTCGAGTTGCGAGAACGAGATTTGAACTCGTGACCTCCGGGTTATGAATCCGACGCTCTAACCGACTGAGCTACCTCGCAATTTTAGGCTGCAAAGTTACGACTTTTTTTTGAATTTGCCAAATTATTTTTTGCAAAAAAAATAATCTTCGCTTTTGCTTTTGCTTAGTTTTTTATGAATTTCTGTGTGAAAACTTGATTTTCAGTATGGATTCTTAGTATATAAACCCCTGCCGGAAGCCAACTTACATCAATACCTAAACCGGGTTGAATGGTTTGCAGCCGGCGAACAATTCGACCTTGCAAATCCAAAATTTCGCCTCGCATTCGGTAATTTTCCTCGATTTTAACAAATAGTCTATCTTGAACAGGGTTCGGGTATATTTGTAGAGACGCAATGCATTGCGTCTCTACAGGACGATTGATATTTGTTGATGGCGGAAGTTCCGAAATTCCAAAGAAAATCGTTAGTCCGCCACGATGATTTCCAACAACCATATCCAATATTCCATCGCCGTTGAGATCGGCAACAGCAACAGATGTAAACGAACCTTCGCAAAGTGCTTGCACACGGTCATTCAACAAAAATCTTATATCGTCCATGCGTTGAAACGTACCATCTAAATTTCCGTCAATATCTGTAAAATGTAATACTTTTCCGTCTTTATTTCCACTGAAGAGATGCGTATTTCCGTGAACATCCCTGAAAAAATGAGGCGTGCCGTGTCCTTCATTAGACCAGTTGCGATTGGTTACATCTACTCGTCCTAAACTATCTGTAACAAATGTAAAAATAGGGTTTTCACGAGTTCCGGTATTTTGGAAATACGTAATACTGCTTTTGAAATATCGGTCTCCTGCTTCATCGAACCAAATGGTACTCCGACTGCCGACAACTAAATCCAAAAGCCCGTCCCCATTGAAATCAAAGAGTTGAGGTGCTAGAAATGCACCTATATTTTCTTCTAAGATATTAGAATCGACCAAAACAAAATGCGGAGGAAAAACACCTGCTGAGGTTCGATATTTATTTCGATAATGAAGTATTTTACCACACTCCGTACCTATCAACAGGTCTAAATATCCGTCGTTATTGAGATATCCAAATGTTGGGACTGCACCTGCGACATTAAGTGGCGGGGTCAAGGTTAGCGGATAAACTTGAAATGCCGGCATTGTGTCTGTTCCGATATTTCGTAGCAGCACCAAGTCCGCAACAAATCGAGATACCCAACCATCTACCAATGTATGCCAAGAGGAATCAACCACTCCGTGGTTTCCAATCACAATATCAAACAAGCCGTTGCCGTCAATATCAACAAACGTCGGAAAAGCTCCCACTCCAAAATCTAACATATCTTCTTGCAAAAAACGCTTGTTAATTAGCTGAAAATTGGCATTTCCGGAAGTCGACATGTTTCTGTAAACCCAAATTGAAGCGTAACCGTCAGTTGAAAAATCTCTTGCATTGAACGGCGAAAAAAGCAATGATTTCTCTCCGGTATTGTCTAAATGAATAGTCGAAACAGTCGGTGTGTTGAATATCCTGACCGGCGTACTTCCTCCCGGAAGTAGCGTATCATAACGTCCAATTCTTGCATCGGTTGGCGTACCTTCGTTAAACAAAGCAGTAATCGTTGGATAGCCACCATCTGCCAGTAGCAAATCGTACACGCTGTCATTGCTAAAACGGAATGCAAAAATTGTAGAACCTTCACCATGTAAGGGAACAATAGGAATGTAGCGAGCTTCGAGTTCTGAAAGGGTATGTTCGTTGTTTGATTGTTGATTATGATCTGAGCAAGTGTTCAAAATAATTTCGTTGGAAGCATTGCCTTCTCGGAAACAACCCCACATACGATCTGCCAAGACAAAATCAAACGTATCCGTACGTCCGAAATTTTCAACGCTACGATTTTTATAAAAATACAACGTTGTTCCACCCATTCCTCCAAAAACCAGCATGTCCAAATCGCCATCACCGTCAACATCTACAAAATGCGGACGAGAGAGAGTTGAAAAAGACAGGGGTAAAGAAATCGGAGGTAAAGGAGGGAAAAGATCGATTTCTGCGAACATTCTTTCAATATAAAGTTCAAATCGAATGTTTGGTTTTTGACTCACATTTTTGTATATTCGAACTCCGCCAAGACCATCAGACATAATTAAATCCGGCAATCCGTCTCCATTAAAGTCCACAAGTTGAAACCACATGAGTCTATTAGATAATCCCGGTGCAATTCTTGGAAAATATCTTTCGAATTCCGGAGCATAAACGTACTTGTTAAATCCGTTCTTATCGGGACCCATATTCAAAAATGTAAATATCCTTTCGGCATGTTGATCATACACAACCAAGTCCATTTTTCCGTCGAAATTCAAATCAATCTCACCAATAATAACTGCATTCAAACCACCAAACCACGGCTCTTTTATGCGATTTCCGGCAGTGTCGCTGACCGGAATGTCAAATCTTCTTTCAAAATAAAATGACTGCTCCGATAAAGTGGGCGAAACCAAGCACAAAAGCAATATTTTCAAAAGGGATAGGCGTTTCATTCTACAAAGATACAAAAAAAATTGAAAATTGAAAATTGAGAATTGAGAATGCCTGCTAATTCATGCGAGAAACCTTATCAACGCCTTCGATTTTTCGAAGTTCATCTATAAGCGCGTTAAGGCTATCAACATTTGAAATATAAAGCATAACAGTGCCTTCGAATACGCCTTCAGCTGCATTCAAGTCAATGGATTTCATGTTCAAGTCCATTTTTCGAGAAATCACACCACTCATCTCCCGCCAAATACCTTTTCTGTCGAAACCGCTCAATCTTATACCAACTAAAAATGTTAACTGCTCGCTTTCTTTCCACTTTGTTTTTACCATACGATCGCCGTATTTCGACATCAACTCGGTAGCATTCGGACAACTGATACTGTGCACCTGAATCACACTATTCGGCATCAAAATTCCAATCACATTATCACCCGAAATAGGACTGCAGCACGTCGAAATTTCGTAAGCAATATCTTGTTTGTCTTTCCCGAGCATCAAAGATTCCGGCTTGTCTTTCACTTGCTGCTGGATAGCATCATGAATCGTAAGCGGATTGGGGTTTTCTTTTGCCCCGAACAACGCACTAAACCAATTCTGTCCTTTGCTTTGCTTTTCAAAAACAGCCCAAATATCCTCTTTTCTCAGCTGCTCCGTAGCGATGCGATAGTAGAGTTCTGTTTTGGTTTTCGATTTTGTCTTGTCTAAAATCAATGACATTTCATCTGTACCCAACGGACGCTTTATCTCTTTGAGATAATCCTTTAGAATTTGGGCACCCTGCTCTTTGTAGTGACCTTTTTCTTCGTTTAGATAGTTCTTGATGTGTGTTTTTGCACGTTCGGTAACAACAAAATCAAGCCATTCTTCGGTTGGTTTTTGTCGTTTCGATGTGATGACTTCAATTTGATTTCCGCTAGTCAAAACCTCTTGAATAGGCACTAATTTATGATTAACTTTTGCTCCTATTGCCGTTTCGCCGAGTTCAGAGTGAATGTTGTACGCAAAATCCAGTATCGTAGATCCGGCGGGCATTGTTTTTAAATCGCCTTTCCGCGTGTAAACAACGATTTCTTCGTTCAATAAGTTTTGTCGAAATTCGTTCAAAAAGTCCAAAGCGTCTTTCGGATCGCCGGCAAGTATTTCGCGAGTTTTGTTTAACCAGGTATCCAATCCGCTTTCTTGATTTGCGAAAGCCTGATCTTGCTTGTATTTCCAATGTGCAGCATATCCTTTTTCGGCAATTTCTTCCATGCGCGTGGAGCGAATTTGCACTTCAATCCATTGCCCGGCGTTCGACATGAGTGTTGTGTGTAAAGCCTCATATCCATTGTTTTTCGGTGTGGAAATCCAATCCCGCAAGCGATCGGGATTTGGTCGATAGATATCTGTTAGAATGGAATAAATCGCCCAACAGTCTCCTTTCTCACGATTATAAGGCGAATCAACGATGATCCGAATCGCAAACAAATCATATATCTCTTCAAACGGCACACGTTTGGTTTTCATTTTATGCCAAATCGAATAAACGGATTTTGCTCGACCTGAAATATGACATTTAAGCGATGCTTCGGATAGTTTCTTTTCAATGGGCTCGATAAATTCTTTAACTGCAGATTCGCGCTCGGAAGCCGTGCGTTGGAGTTTAGTTAAAATCTCGTTGTACATCTCAGGTTCGGTGTACTTCATTGCCAAATCCTCAAACTCACTTTTAATGGCATAGAGCCCCAAACGATGGGCCAACGGTGCGTACAAATAAGTTGTTTCGGAGGCAATCTTCAATTGCTTGTCGTGTGGCATGAAATCCAATGTTCGCATGTTGTGCAAACGATCCGCAAGTTTTATCAAAATCACACGAACGTCATCCGATAATGTGAGCAACATTTTTTTGTAATTCTCCGCCTGAATCGAAAGAGCTCCTTGATCGAAGATTTCCTCAATTTTTGTGAGTCCGTCAACAATTTTAGCCACTGCCGGCGAAAACATTATCTCAATATCACTTAACGTAATAAATTCGGTATCTTCAACCACATCATGAATCAGTGCACAAGCTGCTGATGTAGGACCCAAGCCAATATCGTTAACCACAATAAATGCAACGTCTAACGGGTGGTAAATATATGGTTCTCCGCTTTTTCTACGTACATCGGCATGTGCTCGAATCGCTAATTTGAGTGCTTTGCGAAGCATCTGTTCTTCATGATCTTTCAACGGAACCTTAAACGCCCCTAAAAGACCTTGATACCGCTTGAGAATTTCTTTTTTTTCTTGGTTGACGTCTATCATATCTATTCATTCAATACAGTTTGCAAAGATAGTAAATTTTTCGTATCTTTGCAAAAAAATAGAACTATGTTTACAGGAATTATCGAAAAAACCGCCAACGTTGTGGGCATTGAAAAAGAACAAACCAATGTTCATTTCACCTTACAAACCCCCATCGCAAAAGAGTTGAAAGTTGACCAAAGTGTGTCGCACGACGGCTGCTGCCTTACCGTTGTAAAAGTGGATTACGAAAAAAATCAATATGTTGTAACCGCTATGCAGGAAACCTTGAACTGCACAAATCTTCGCACTTGGGAGATCGGTACGGAAGTAAACCTCGAACGTTCGATGCTTTTGGGTGGGCGTTTCGACGGACACGTTGTACAAGGACACGTTGACCAGGTTGCTGTTTGTGAAAAAGTTGAAACCTTAGACGGAAGTTGGAAATTCTATTTTACTTACGACGTGAAAAAAGATTTCTTCACGGTTGATAAGGGCTCCATTTCCGTAAACGGCGTGAGTTTGACCGTAGTTGATTCTGAACCGGGGATGTTTTCGGTTGCAATTATTCCCTACACTTACGAAGTGACCAACTTTCACAACTTCAAAAAAGGAACTGTTGTGAATATCGAATTTGATGTATTCGGAAAGTACGTTGCTCGCTTGTTTGACGAGTATATCAAGGCGAAGGGTCTGTAGAAACAGCCGTCACAAAAATCTTGTTGTTTTCGATTTTCACGACTTTGACCAGTGTTCTTTGATCGGTAAAACCGTCTAAGGAGTGCACCTCTACAATTTCTCCGTCGAAAGAGGCTTGTCCTACTGGAACCAAGCGTGATACGGCTTTACCTTCTTCGCCGATTTTGATTTTCTTCTTATCGACAACATTTACTTTGCTTTCGAGCTCGTCGTTAAGCACCATTTTTTTCCATGCCTTCTTCCGGATAAATAAAAAGGCTAAAATCGCACAAATCCCCAAAACAGAGAGCAACGAAATCCAGCCTGCTACTGGTCCGAAAATGATAAACATTCGAACAATTCCGATAACCAAGCAAGTTATGCCCCCAATTCCGAGCACGGAAGTACCCGGAAATACGAACAAATCTAATAGAATCAGCAGAAATCCTGCGATGATCAAGAACAATACCCAAGAGAAAATTATTTCCATAACTATTTTATTTTATACTCATTGAAACACGTTGATTACCTCTATATCCCGAAACAAAGCACTCGAATCCAAGAGCTTGAATTCGTCTGCGGATGGCATCTGCTTCTTCAAAAGTTGTAAAAGGTACAGTCACGTAGCGATAATATCCGTCAAATGGACTGTGAGTGATAATTTCCATTCGTAAATTCGGTATAGCACGGTATAGCGCATTGAAACGTCCACGGAAGTCAGATGTTCTTGATGCAGCAACTTGTACACGATAAACTACTCTTTCTTGAACAGCCTGAACTACAGGATCAGGGGCAGGTTGCGCAACAGTAGCCTGTTCTACACTTGCCGGTGTACGTGCGTGAAATATCTGATTTGCAGTTGCAAAGCACGCACGCAGTTCTTCGCGTGTTATGTCCAAATCTTCTCTCAGCTGACTGACTTCTTCTATTTTTTCTTGTAAAAGTGAAAGTGCTTGTCTAGCTACTGCTGAGCCTACATCTCTTGCCGGCATACGTCTTGCGAGGAAAACCCCGTGTTGGTCGAACACTTGAGGTTCTTGATTGAAACGATAGATATTCTTTCTACTTTCTCCGGCAACAGCGCGATTTGAAATAAAAAATCCACCGTTTCCGTCTTGCTGAAGCACTATCGCAAAATCGTCAGCACCTGAATTAATCGGTGCTCCGAGGTTGATCGGTTCGGAAAATTCCAGTCTGCTCAAATCACTACTTCCCGAAACGCTGTGTGTTTCTCCGTCAAGCATGATTTTGGTAAAGAAAATATCCAGCCCGCCCATACCGGGATGCCCGTCAGAAGCGAAGAACAATAAGGAATCGCGGAATAATTGCGGAAAACTTTCAACTCCGTTTGTATTGATGACGGCAGGCAGCATAACGGGAGTTGTCCAAGTATTTTCTCTTGTTCGCCTTGTCATGTGCAGATTGGTTCGCTCATCTCTTCCGATAGTAAAAAACATCACATTTCCATCCGAACTCAACGTGGGGTGACCAATTATCGCATGATCATCGTGAAACGACTGCTGTGCCGGTCTACTCATTCTGCCTCTCTCATCAACACGATAAGCAACGATGTTACAAACTTGACTTCTACCCCTTCTTGGAACCGGGCAACGCATGACATAATAAGTTTGAGTGTTTTTGTCGAAAGCAAACGCACCGTCAGGATCGGACGACCTCACTCTTCTGAGCCGCTGTGTAGGATTCCAGTACATTATGTCACCTTGCTCAAAATCGTAAATTCCTTGAGCAAAAAAAAGCTGTGGTGTTCCAACTCTTCGACTTCCTCTCGGTGAAGAGCGATCCGACGAGAACAATAAATTTCCTCTATACCATGCTAACGAAAGCTGATTGTTTGTGGCTGTATTCAAAGTGTTTTCCAAAACAACGGTATCAACTCTCTGTACTTCGTTATTTTGTGCTGTTAGCACTAAGCCCAGCAACAGTAATGCAAAGAGTGAGGTTAGTCGCTTCATAGTGATCTGTGTTTTGTGTAAATCTCGAAATCAAAACACAAAATTACAAAATAAAATCGGAATTTCCAAATTTTTGTTTTCGGATAAAGATCCGTTGCGGTTGACCAACGAAGACTTTTTGGCTTAAAGGACAAAAAAAACGAAATACTTTGTGTATTTCGTTTTTAGGAAATTTAGTCCTGCAGCAAATTTATCTTCTGCGATTTTTCACATCGTTGATATTTCCAACATGACTATCCGGAGAGACCTCAATAATAGTGCCTGCCCCTGCCCTTCCTTGAATAGGTGCCCTTCTTGGAGCATTTGACGCTCCACCTCTCGTAAAACGAGGAGATTCGATAATATCCATAGCATCATTATTAAAGTTGAAATTTGCTGCATTTGGGTCTCTGTCCATAGTAGCAAAAAGTAACAATGCATCAAAAGTCGAACCGTCAATCACTAGGTCAATCCAATAATCACCATCCAACATATTTGTACTATACCTCAATATTGCCACAGAATCTGCAATACGAAATACACCGCCATCAAGTTCTCCTGCGTCGTCATCAGCTATCACGGCAAATGGTGCTTGCCAAAAAGGATTGTTGTTCCAGTCCGGAAGGCGCTTGGTTATATAAATAAAGTCTGCTCCATTCCATTCGATAACAGGTCGAGGTTCGCCCAAAAAGCCGAAAACATGAAATTGTTTCGCGTTGTATCTGCTACGAGTGATGGTATCAAGATCTGTAATTTGCTCTCCAGTATGGTCCCAAGATGTAACCGTCCATGCACCTGTAATATCTGTAATTCCTGTTGGATTTCCTGCTTGGTAAAGTTCAATCTCCACAAAAATTTGGCTTGGTTGAAGCGTAAATCTTAATCTTCCTGTACGAGCGAGGTAACTTGGATTTGTTGAGTCGGCGAAAACGGTGATTACGAGTCCTTCGGTTGCTTCTCCTTGAGTAGCGGATAAAGCAATTTGCCAACCTTCAGAGATGTTAACACCTGCAGCCCTCCAACCTTCAGAGGCTACCAAAGTGAACGTTTGGGTACCACCACCGTAAGGAAACTCTAAAATGCTTCTGTTAACTCTGATTTCTAACGGATCATCGTCTGTGCGACAGCTTGTAAATACAACTGCCATCGCAGCAAGGATAGCAATTGGATAAAGAATTTTTTTCATGATTTTGTGTTTTATAATTAATAATTTGCTTCAAATTTTGCAAGAATAATCTACAAAGATACGCAAAAGATTGCAAAAAACAAAAAAAAATTGTATCTTTGCAAAATTCTGATATAAAATAAGTAATTTACCCTTTAAAGTTCAAAAAACATGAAAAAATTATTTGGAGTCTTTCCATTGGCAGCATTGATGTTTGCTTGTGGCAACCCAAGACAAGCAGAAACTATAGAGACCACACAGGAAGTCTACGAAGTAATTGAGACTGAAGAAGCTATAACCTCTGCTACTCCTCCGGCGGCGGCTGTTGCCACTCCTACACCAACACCTGCCGCACCGACAACCCCTGCTCCAACTCCGCAACCTGAGCCCGAACCTGAACCTGAAAGAGTTGTTGTTGAAGTTGAGGAAGGGCAAGAAAGTGTTGGCACAAGAAGCACAACAAGAAGAAGAGAGGATTAATCATCTTTTTCAAATAACAAAAAGCTCGCATTGACAATGCGAGCTTTTTGTTGGGCGAGGTTAAAAGGCTCAAAATATCAAGTCCAACACCTCATACATTTTGTCGATGTAGTAAAATTTCAAATCTTTCAGGTACTCTTTTTCGATTTCCTGAACGTGTCGCTTGTTGTCTTTGCAAAGAATCACATTCTTGATTCCGGCACGCCTTGCTGCGAGAATTTTTTCCTTGATTCCACCTACGGGCAGCACTTCTCCGCGAAGTGTGATTTCGCCGGTCATGGCAAAGTTTGCTTTCACTTTTTTATCCAAAAACACGGATGCCAGAGCCGTAAACATCGCCACACCGGCAGAAGGTCCATCTTTTGGCGTCGCACCTTCCGGCACATGAATATGAACATTGTGAGTTTCAAACATAGTTTCATCAATACCGACATCTTTGGCATGAGACTTCAGATACTCGAACGCCAAAGTTGCCGACTCTTTCATCACGCCACCCAAATTCCCAGTCATGGTAAGTGTTCCCTTGCCTACACTCAAGCTTGCTTCAATAAACAAAATATCTCCGCCAACTGACGTCCAAGCCAAACCTGTAACAACACCTTTCATGTTCTCCCTTAAACCCAAAGATTTGTCGAATCTGAAAGCTCCCAACGCTTTTTCGACTTCTTTGGGCGAAACTTCCGGAGTATACTTTTTCTTTTCGGCAACTTGTCGAGCACGATGACGAACTAATTTGGCAATTTGTTTGTCTAATTGGCGAACGCCTGATTCACGTGTATATTTTTCGACAATTTCCCGAATCAAATTTTCTGGAAGCTCAAATTGTTCGGGCTTTACACCATGTGCTTGAAGTTGTTTCGCAATCAAATGGCGTTTGGCAATTTCTATTTTTTCCTCGATAATGTAGCCTGCAATATCAATCACTTCCATCCTGTCCAAAAGTGCCGGATGAATGTTCCCGATTGAGTTTGCTGTTGCCACAAATAGCACTTTCGATAAATCGAAGTCAATATCTAAAAAATTATCATGAAATGTTGTGTTTTGTTCCGGATCTAACACTTCCAGCAAGGCTGCCGAAGGATCTCCTTGAACATTCATACCTAAAATTTTATCAATTTCATCCAAAACAAAAACAGGGTTTGCTGTTTTCGCTTTTTTCAGGTTGGTAATAATTCGTCCGGGCATGGCTCCGATATAGGTTCTGCGGTGTCCGCGAATTTCGGATTCGTCACGTAATCCACCCAGAGATATTCGTACATATTTTCGTCCGATGGCTTCTGCCAACGATTTCCCGAGCGAAGTTTTTCCAACACCCGGAGGCCCGAACAAGCACAGAATCGGGGCTTTTAAGTCACCTTTGAGTTTCAAAACCGCCAAATGTTCGATGATACGCTCTTTCACTTTTTCCAAACCAAAATGATCAGCATCCAAAACTTTTTGAGCCTTTTTCAAATCAAAATTATCATCGGTATATTCGTTCCAAGGAAGCTCAACAACTGTGGAAAGATAGTTCAATTGTGTAGAATAATCGGGCGACATCGAGTGCAGTCGTTGCAATTTTTTCAATTCTTTTTCAAAAATCTCGCCAACTTCTTTCGACCATTTTTTGCTTTCGGCTTTTTCTTTGAGCTCTTTAACATCGTTATCCACCTGCGACCCACCCAATTCTTTTTGAATGGTTTTGAGTTGCTCGTTCAAGATGTGTTCACGATATTGTTTATTCATTTTCGAATGCACTTTGCCTTGAATTTGCTGTTTCAAATCCACACGTTCCAACTCGTGAGTAAGCAGTTCCAAAAGAATTTGTGCACGTTTATGCAAGTTCGAAGTTTCAATCAATCGTTGCTTCTCAATGCCGTCTGCTTCGAGCATCGAAGCCACAAAATTGAGCAGGAAATTGGTATTTCCGATATTTTTGATTACAAAATCCAAATCGTTCGGAATATGTGGCGATTTGTTGATGATTTGTTTGGCTAAATCTCGGATCGAAGAAAGAAGAGCCAAACTTTCCTCGTTTTTCTCAAAAGGCTCTTCATCCGGAGTAGCTGTAACTTCAGCAACAAAATACGGATCGGTTTGAATATACCTTTCGATTTTAATCCGTCGAACACCTTGAATGATAACCATTGTGCTGCCATCAGGCATTTGAATGGTTTGTCCCACAACACCCATCGTTGCAATATCGTATAAATCTTTGGGCTCAGGCTCTTTGTCGAGGTCTTTGTCGCGTTGAGCTACAACACCAATGTATTGTTGTTGTTTGTCTTGTAATTTGTCTTGCAGTTGTTTGATTAATTCTTTGGCTTTGTCGCGTCCCACGGTAACGGGCATGACAATTCCGGGATACAACACCGTATTCCGCAAAGGCAGAATAGGCAAAACTTCCGGCACCGGTTCTTTTTTTAAATCTTCTTCGCTTTCCGGAGAAAAAGCCGGAATAAATTCGGCTTCGGTTTCTATAAATTCTGATAGGTTCAACAAGTCATTCATTAGGACTATGATCTGTAAGGGTGTGTAATCTTAAAAATTTTCTTCAAAATATCGGCATCGATTTTATCAAATTTTTTGCCACGACGTTCATACACGCGTTCTGCCACTTCAATTACCTTGCTTACATCGTATTGTTTTCCACCCCACGTAAACGAAGGTATGAAATTGCGTTGGAATCCCGAACCGAAAATGGTTGCACCAACACCAATTATTGTACCGGTATTGAACGTGGTTTGAATAGCCACTTTAGTATGATCGCCCATAAATAAACCGCAAAATTGTTGCCCTGTTCGCTCGAATGTTTCCCACGTGTAACTCCAAAGTTTGATTTCATCGTAAGTATTTTTCAAATTCGAAGAATTTGTTCCCGCACCGATATTGCACCATTCACCAATCACGGAATTCCCTAAGAAACCGTCATGAGGCTTATTTGAGTAGCCTATGAAAACGACGTTTTCCACTTCTCCGCCTACTTTTGCGTAGGGACCTAGCGTTGTTGCACCATAGATTGAGGCTCCCATTTTTACTACAGCATTTTCATTCATAGCGAAAGGTCCGCGAATGCGAGCGCCTTCCATGATTTCAGCGTTCTTTCCAACATAAATCGGACCTTTTTCGGCATTCAAAATAGCACCTTCGATTTTTGCACCTTCTTCAACAAAGATTTGGCTTTCGTCGCCAATAACCGTGTTGGTTTTGCTGATTTTTTGAGATTTACGACCTTCAACTAGTCGTGCAAAATCTTTACGAATCATTTCATCGTTGAGCAAATACAAATCCCACAAATGACCAACCTTGATCAAATCGCCCGAAAACTCGATTTCTTCCATATGCTCAAAAGCCTCGTCACTATTATTATCGAGACCTTCGGCATCCATACGATAAGCAACAATAATATCCCCACAAGAAAGTGCTTGATTGGCTTTAAGTTTTTTGATTTCTGCGACTAATTCACAATTTGGGACTACCGAACCATCAATTAAAACATTGTTTGCTTTTTTGATTGTCGGAAATTTTTCTTCCAAATACTTCTCGGTCAACGTCGAAGTTTCGGTTTCCAAAAGACTGTTCCATTTCTCACGAATGGTTGTGATACCTACCCTTAAATCGGCTGTTGGGCGTGTGAATGTGAGAGGTTTAAGGTTTGAACGTGTGGTTGCGTCATCAAAAAGAATGTAGTTCATTGATTGAGTTTTTTTGTTTATTCTACGATACTTTTCGAAAAAGGTTACAGATTATCCATAAAAAAATGTAGGGGCGACACATGCGTCGCCCCTACGATCAATTATCGCAAAGAATTATTATTATTCTGCCGATTTCTCCTCTGTCGCTTTGGTTGAGTACTTACCTTTGTACTTATTCATAAACTTATCCACACGACCGGCGGTATCTACTAATTTCACTTTTCCTGTGAAAAACGGATGGGACGAACTGGAGATTTCCAATTTTACCAAAGGATATTCGTTGCCGTCTTCCCACTGGATAGTTTCTTTTGTTGCAACAGTGGATTTCCCTAAAAATGCGTACTCGTTCGACATATCTTTGAATACAACCAATCTGTAATCTGTAGGATGAATTTCTGCTTTCATATTTCTGTGATTTTTATACTTTCATTTCAAATTTTGGATTGCAAAGATACGATTTTTTTTCGAAACAACCAAATTTTTTTCGTATCTTTGCAAAAAAATGATGTTCATGAAAAAACATTCTCTGATATATTACGCACTTTTTTTGGTTATCGGTCTTTTTTTGGGAACGTATGTCACGCAGTGGATTTCTCGACCAAAAATCTCGTCCGGTGCACTTGAGCAGATTCGACAGTTGATTATTGCGAATTATGTGGATACCGTTGATATCTCCCGACTCAACGAAGCTGCTATTGGAGCAATGTTGAGCACCTTAGATCCGTATTCGGTCTTTCTTCCTGCTGATATAACAAGGGAAACCGATGCCGAATTGTTGGGTAGATTTGACGGAATTGGTGTTCAGTTTCGAATGATTGACGATACAGCAACAGTCCTGCAAACCATATCCGGCGGACCTTCCGAGAGAATCGGAATTCTGCCGGGCGATAAAATCATTACGGCTGATGGCGAAACTATCGCAGGGGTGAATATGCCTTCAAACGATGTTGTTAGTCGCCTGAAAGGACACCGAGGAACGACTGTAAATGTGGAAATTCTACGTTTTGGCATTGCAAAACCTTTGGAGTTTGCTATTGTTCGAGATGTAATCCCTAATCATAGCGTAGATGTCGATTTCATGGTTAATGAAACAATCGGTTATATTAGGCTGCGTACATTTTCCGCTACAACTTCAAGAGAAGTTCGCAGTGCTTTACAACGCCTCAAAAGTCAAGGCATGCAAAAGCTGATCTTTGATTTACGAGGTAATGGTGGTGGCTTTTTGCACGAAGCCATTCTAGTTGCAAACGAGTTTTTGCCTCACGGAAAACTCATCGTTTATACGGAAGGTAGAAACCGCCCACGACAGGAGGCTTTTGCCACACGACAAGGTGTTTTTGAAGACAGACCGGTTGTTGTTTTGATTGACGAATTCTCAGCTTCGGCAAGCGAAATCATTGCAGGAGCTCTGCAAGATAACGATGTGGGAACTATTGTCGGGCGACGTTCATTTGGAAAAGGTTTGGTTCAAGAGCAAATCAGATTGACCAATGGTGCTTCGATCCGTTTGACGGTTGCGCATTATCACACGCCAAGCGGGCGCTCTATTCAAACGCCTTTTACGCCCGGACAGCATGATTTGGAGGAGCAATTTATCAGACGCTTAACCGGTGGCGAATTAACTTCGTTCGACAGCGTTGTATTAGATTCCACTCAGAAGTTTCTAACGTTGCAAGGTCGTACGGTTTTCGGTGGAGGAGGCATTATGCCCGATGTGTTTGTACCACTTGTTACGGATACGAGTCTGATTTATATCAATCAACTTTCACGTCGTGGATTGATCTCCCTATACACATTTGATTACAGCAATAGAAACCGAAGCAGGCTTTTGAACACCTATCCGAATGTGGCGGTTTTCAAGGAAAATTTCAGGGTCTCGCAGACGATGCTTGATGGACTTATTGCTTTCGGACAGTCACACGGACTACAGCCCAATCAGCGCAGTATCGAACTTCATAGGGAACGCTTGCAAACGCTATTGAAAGCTAATATTGCACGAGATTTGTTTGGCGACAGCGGATTTTTTCCGATTTTTCTACCTTTGGACGAAGATTTCCAAGCTGCAATGGAAGTTTTAATGCCGTAAGCCGTCATTGCGAACGGAGTGAAGCAATCCAAATATCGATTGCTTCGAGCGTTCGCTCTCGCAATGACGAACTAATTCAGCATTTGAGGCACCCCTACAAATATGTTACCCGAATGTCTTTCCGGTCTACATAATTCGGGTACTGAAACACAGGCATTCCAAGTGCCATTCCGGCATGAATAGTTCCATTGATGCCCAACGTTTTTTCTAATTTTTGACGTTTTTTCCGAATGGCACGGATTACAAAACCCGTGTAAAATTGCGAAACACCAAGGTTTTCAGCCATTAGCGAAGCGTTTTGATACGCCAACTGGCAATCCTCGTTAGCGAAGTTTGCAGGCTCTGATGTGTGAATGAGCAAAACGGCGGTCGCACCTCGCAAAATACCGGTATCTCTACCCTTTTTGCGATAATTTCGGTCAAACGTTCGGAACATGGTCGCATACTTGCTAAGTTTTGGGAAAAGTGTCTTAAAGATTGGGCGTATCACCGGCAAATCGGCAATTTTGACAATCGGCATATACGCACCCAACGTAAATTCGATGATGGCTTTGAGTTTTTCGGGATCGGTAACCCATGTAAATTCGACCAATTGCAAATTCATTGCCGTTGGTGCACGATGTGCAGCCTCAAGAATCTGAGATGAGAATTCGTTTGGAATCGGATTTGATGAAAACGTCCGATTTGAACGACGTTTACTGATTAACAACAACGTTTGTTCCGGAGTTGGAAGTTTTGAAACATCAATCGCATGAATCTTTTCAGGCGGAAATTTACTATGAATTACAGCGCTTGAAGCACAAGTTGCTACGCAATGTCCGCAAGCAACACAGCGACGCTCGTTTTTAATTTCAACAGAAGATTTATCCTCTGAAATCGAGAAAATACCGGTTGGACACACTTTAACACAGCGGAAACAGCGTGTGCAGTTGTTGGGGTTAATGGTTATCATGGACTTTTTAATTTATTTGTAGCGCTGTCTGCGACTATTTCTTCTATCTGTTCAATCAACGAATGCTGTTCATCATTTTGGATGACAATGTCTGCTCGTCTACGTTTTTCATCAGCAGACATTTGCATGGCTATTCGCTGCAAAACACCTTGCTTACTAATATTTTCGCGTTTCATTACGCGTTCGATTCGCAACTCTTCCGGTGCATCTACAACAATGATTTTATCAAACAAATGTTCAAAATTTGCTTCAAAAATCAAAGCGGCTTCCATAATCACAACCTTCGGATTATGTTCTTTTTGAACGCCACACCACTTCTCAAACTCCTTCTCAACCAAAGGGTGTATGAGATTATTAAGCCATTGTAGCGCTTCCGAATCGGTAAAAACCAAATTGGCTAATTTGCGCTTGTCTATCTGCTTTTCGGTTAAGATTTTTTCACCAAAATGCTTAACAATTTGTTTGTGAATTGCTGTTTGCGAACGAATGCGATGAGCCTCAAAATCGGCATAAAACACGGGAGCGCCAAGCATTTCAAACAACTTGGCAACGGTAGTTTTTCCGCTACCAATGCCTCCGGTTAAACCGAGTTTTTGCATTTTTTTGATGGACAACCGCAAGGGTCGCCCTTAGAGGTTACTGTTTGAGTGGTTCGTTCGTTTGACCCGTAACATCTAGTGCAATTGCCGTTCTTTCAAATCTCAAACGCACGTTTTCAGCCACTTCAATGGTTACTGTGCTCTCTTGAAGTTCTACTATTTTTCCGTGAATACCACCGATTGTAACGATTTTTTGACCTTTCTGAAGGTTTTCACGAAAAGTTCTTTGTGCTTTGTTTCGTCTTTGTTGTGGACGAATCATGAAGAAATAGAAAATCGCAACGATAGCTAATAGCATGAAGATTTGCATACCGCCGCCGCCACCTGCTTGTAAAAAAATTGTGTTGTACATGTTCTTATTGTTTTTAATTGTTTTATTGTTGGCGTCCGAGCGAAGCCGAGGGACTCGACATGACGGTTAGATCAAACCGCGTCCGGATTTTTTAATTTTACCTTCTTTCACAAAGTCTTCCGAAAGTTTGTTGAGAAGTCCATTGACAAAAACACGGCTTTTTTCCGTGCTGAATTGTTTGATAATTTCTATATATTCGTTTAAGGTTACTTTTATGGGAATGCTTGGAAAATTGCACATTTCCGTGATTGCCATTTTAATAATTAGCAAATCTACAAGCGGCGTTCGATCGATCTCCCAATCTGCGGTCAGATAGTTTTCGATAACAGGCGTATATTCTTCGCTGTGAATGAGCGTTTGTTGAAATAGTTTTTTTGCAAAGTCCAAATCATCTGCATTGATAAATTGTTCTTCCGAAAGCAGAATTTCGGAATTTTCTTCCGCATTTTTTAGCGATTTTAATAGCCAAAACGCAACGTTGTCGAAATCGTCCGCCCAAAAAATACTTTGCTCCTCGAAATAATGATACAAATTTGAATTGTTGCTGATTTTTCGCTTCAAAAAACCACAAATGAACGCCTTATCTTTTTCATAAGATGACTCCGTATCATCCATATAAGCTTGATATGATGCGGACTTCAGCATAATTTGATGCAAACTTCGAACTAACTCTTCCTCGCTCTTCCACGAAATTTTATACTCGTTTGACTTCAAAATAAACACCTGATCGTTGCGTAATTGCTCAATCACACGATTTTGCACAAATCGCATGTTTGGATTTTTTTCAGCTTCGGTCGGAATATATTTTTGCTTGCCTTCGTTGATTCGATGCTGTGCAAAATCGTTCAACTCCACGATTACAGAGCCCAAACGAATATAAAGTTCGTAAAGTTTGTGAAAACCAAACACCATATTTTTTTCTGCAACAAGCACATCATCACTCCCGCTTTGATAATAAGCGTAAAGCGTTTGTAAAGTTTTTTCACGAAGAAAACGGCGATTTAGCATTGTTGTTGATTTAAGTTTGCAAAGATACGAAAAAAAAATGGAACTACTAACAAAACCCTAAAAAATCACAACATTTTTCACAGCTCCTTTTGCGAAAAAATATCATCCCTCGACTTAGGACGTCGCTCAATTTGCCACAAAAATCCTTCTAAAAAACGTTCTTCTGCGGGTAGTTCATCGTAAGGAAACATTGATCCGGGACCTGGTCTGAGATAGTTGATGCTTACTATAGCTTGATTTTCTATTCGCATTTTCATTTCTTCGGCAGGTTGCTTCAAAATACCAATCAACGAGTTGTCGCTGTCGTCCATAATAAAATAAATAGTTTCTACATTCTCAAACACTTGAATAGACTCCAAATCTGAACTATCGTTGAAAAGACCTATCGCTTCCCTACCCCTGATTTGATTGAAAATTCCCTCATGATAACCTCTTGAAACAATAAAGGCTTGATTCAACAAGTACATGTGTTTAGGTCTGTTATCCGAAAGTAAAATCCGAATCGTGTCGCTTGTCATTTGGTCATTATTCGACCAAACAATCGGATCACCAAACATCGTCAACGTAGAGTCTGCCACCACATACGCTAACGAATCACCGGCTCCTTGCATATCATGCCGAAAAAATCGAACATTGTGATAGGCTAACATGTGAATAATGTCATTCGTGTTTGTATCATACGCAATCCGCAACGTATCGCCTCGAAGAAACAGCGAATCGCCATCGTTAATAAAAATGGCAACAGGATTTTTTGTAAACCATGCATCGCCGATTCGCCTGTCGGTTAACGCAAAATCGCTGTGAATAATAATATCGTTTGCCGAATCAATCGCAATAACATTATTGAATGCCATACCGAAATCTATTTCCATTTCGTAATAGATACTATCCGCATAGATTCTTTGTTCCGGTGTTTGAATAAATGCATTTTGCGACAGGCTTGCGATTTGTTTTTCGGTATTTTTCCAGCCTCTTTCGGCAAAGAGATAATTGTCGTCGCTCCAAACATGCGTTGGTCCGAAAAAATAAATCACATCATCATACATCTGCACCGAGTCTGTGTGTATCAAGTAATCCGGATGGGTAATCACAACATCAGTTCTAGCGTGAAATGCATTGGTTCTGCCGTGAAAATGTCCGATTTGTGATGTGAGTACCGTCGAATCTGTCATGACAATGCGTCCGCCTGTGGTATAGGTCGAAATTTCTGTACGTCGATCGTAAACTAAACGGTCGGTAAAAAGTTGCGTGGAATCTCTATCGGTAAAAACCACATCTTGATGAACAATCATCACGTTTTGCTGAGGATAATTGCGAAGTCTTACCCCTGTAATGATACCGTTTGGAACTCGAATTCGCAAATTGCCCCAAGCCTCGAAGTCTTGTGTGATTGAGTTAACTTCTGCAAAATTGCTAAAAATTCTAATATTACCGTGCTGAATAACAACATTTCTTTCCCATCTCATCCAACCCGGACGGTTCGGAATTGAGCTACCGTGATCAGCTTGAGCGTGTACTTGCTGTGCAAAAACAGGTACAGACACCAGCAATGAGCCAGTCAAACAAAGTATAAGGATAAGAATTTTCTTCATTATAATACACAACTATGCCCTGCAAAGGTACGAAAAAAAAATGACATAACAAAAATTCAGTAGTCATACTTCTTACCCCAAAGCGATTTAAGCCAAGTTCTCAATTCCTTTTCGCGAGCGTTGTTTTGCGGCTCGTAGATTTTTGTTCCAGAAATGGCATCGGGCAAAAATTCTTGATGGGCAAAATTGTTTTCAAAATCGTGAGAATATTCGTAGTTTTTGCCGTAGCCAATATCTTTCATCAATTTGGTTGGAGCGTTGCGAATATGCAACGGAACGGGTAAATCGCCTGTTTTTCGAACCAAATCCAAAGCATTGTCAATGGCTAAATAACTCGCATTGCTTTTTGCAGAAGTTGCCAAATAAATCGTGGTTTGCGAAAGCGGGATTCGGGATTCGGGATAACCGATTTTGTGCACAGTTTCAAAACAAGCATTTGCAAGCAAAAGAGCGTTTGGATTGGCATTTCCAACGTCTTCGGAAGCCAGAATCAGCAACCGTCTAGCAATAAATTTCGGGTCTTCTCCGGCTTCAATCATACGTGCCAAATAATATACTGCTGCATTTGGATCGCTTCCGCGAATGGATTTGATAAACGCGGAAATCACGTCATAGTGCATTTCGCCCGACTTATCGTAAAGTGCCAAATTCTGCTGAATGACCTCTAAGACCAAATCGTTCGTGATTTCAATATCATCGTTTTTTGATGATTCGGAGGCAACAACTATTTCCAAAGCATTCAACATTTTTCGAGCATCGCCTCCAGAAACCCGCATCAATGCTTCGGTTTCGGAAAGCACCACCTGTTTTTGTTCAACTTTTTTGTAATGCAAAACCGCCGAATCTAACAATTGACGCAGTTCTTCCTCATTCAAATTTTTCAAAATGTAAACCTGACATCTCGACAAAAGTGGCGAAATAACTTCAAACGAAGGGTTTTCAGTCGTAGCACCAATCAGCGTAACGATGCCTTTTTCCACAGCATTCAGCAACGAATCTTGTTGCGATTTGTTGAAGCGGTGAATTTCATCAATAAATAAAATCGAATTGAAACTGTGCTTGGCTCTATCAATCACATCACGCACATCTTTTACACCTGAACTAACCGCACTCAATGTATAGAACGGTTGTTTGAGATGTTCCGAAATCAGTAGTGCCAACGTTGTTTTTCCAACACCCGGAGGTCCCCAAAGAATCATAGACGGAATTCGTCCGGAGTCAATCGCTTTAAGCAATACCGCACCTTCGCCAACCAAATGTTTTTGACCGATGTAGTCCTCTAATTTTTTAGGACGAAGCTGTTCTGCGAGAGGGATGTTCATAATGCAAAGATACAAAAAAAATTGAAACTGTCATGTCGAATCCCTCGACTACGCGTTGCTTCGCTCGGAATGACGACTTGGTTAGTTCAATGTTTTTTCGTATCTTTGCATACAAAAATCGCTGCAAAAATTGAAGAAATGAGCATAATCTTCTCTACAAATCCTGATTTCAAGTTCAATGAAACGGAAACTATCGAAACGCTATCGCCTGAAAATCAGGACTTGCGTGTGTTTCGTGAAACCAAACATCGTGGTGGGAAAACAGCCGTTGTAATCAAAAACTTCGTTGGCAACGACGATGATTTACAGAAGTTAGCCAAGGAGTTAAAAACCAAGTGCGGTGTCGGAGGCTCTGCAAAGGATGGCGAAATCATTATTCAAGGCGATGTTAGAGATAAAGTTTGCGAAATTTTAACCAAATTAAATTACCGTTTCAAAAAAGCAGGTGGATGAAAAAATTCGAAAAAGTAGCCATAAAAGAAGGCAATCCCAAATGGAAAGAATCCATATTTCGTCAAATTCCAATCGAAACCAAACCCGGCGAAATTCGCACAGATTTCACGCGAGATTACAACAGAATCTTGCACTGCACAGCATACCGAAGATTAAAACACAAAACCCAAGTGTTTTTTAGTCCAAAGGACGACACGATTTGCACACGAATCGAACACGTGAATCACGTGACCGCCGTAAGTTATACGATTTCCGAAAATCTTGGTTTAAATACCGAACTCACCAATGCCATTGCGATTGGTCACGATTTAGGACACGCTCCTTTCGGACACTCGGGCGAAAGAATTTTAAAAAAAATCGTCGAAAAGGAATTGCACGAAACGTTTTGGCACGAACGAAATTCGTTGAGGGTAATTGATAAAATAGAGCTTTTGGAAAATGCGAATGCCAAACTTTTGAATTTGAATCTCACGTACGCTGTGCGAGACGGGATTGTTTCGCATTGTGGCGAAGTTGATGAACGTTCAATCATTCCGAGAGGTGAAAGTATCGAACTCTACGAAATCCTCAAACCCGGAAGCCTTCCGCCCTACACTTGGGAAGGCTGTGTGGTAAAAATTTCCGACAAAATTTCTTACCTTGGACGAGATATTGAAGATGCGTTACGAATGAATATTCTCAATGACGAGCAACTTTCGGAATTTCGCGATATTCTTGGACATACGAGGATTAAACATCTCAACAATACAACGCTAATGCACAATTTTGTGGTAGATTTGTGTGAGCACAGTTCTCCGGAAGAAGGCATCAAACTGTCCGACGAGTTTGTGTATTTAATGAATGAAGTCAAAAGATTCAACTACAAGTATATTTACAAACACACACGTTTAAACAACTATGTGAAATACGCCGAACTTATTATCAACACAGTTTACGAAACGCTGTCGGAATTATATGACGGTATTGAATCCCCTAAAAACATTGATAGATCCTCAAATATTCACCCGAAATTATCGGCTGCTTTTTTGCGTTGGTTGAAACATTATGCGTTACAAGAGCGTTGGGAAAAAGACAGTAAATTTGGCAACGAGATTTTGTATGATTTGACTAAGCGTGAGGACTATATTCAAGCAATTGTAGATTTTATTGCTTCGCTTACAGACCGCGTTGCTATTGAGTTATTTGAAGAATTAACAACATTTTAATGCCCGTCATTCCCGCGAAAGCGGGAATCCCCCATTGCAAGGGATTGCGGGTCAAGCCCGCAATGACGGCGAGATTTTGAGAAAACATGAAAAAAACAAACTACCATACCCACTGCAACTATTGCGACGGAACTGCTCCATTGCGTGACTATGTGCTTGAAGCGATTAAGCACAATTTCAAAACCATTGGATTTACAAGCCATTCGCCGATTACAGAAGACAACGGATTTAGCATCAGTCATGCAGATGTCCCGAAATATTGCGATGAGGTAAATGCTTTGAAGCGTGAATTTGACGGGAAAATTGAGATTTTGTTGAGTTTTGAATTTGAGTATATCCCCAAAATCACACGCCCAATGAAAGAGGTCGCCGAACGCTATAACCTCGATTATATTTTGGGTGCTGTACATTTGGTCGTTGGCAAAGAGCCTGTAACTTCCCCGAAAGATTTGTGGTTTACCGATGGTCCGGATATTTCGTATTTTGACAAAGGTTTTCACAAATTTTTCGACGGCGATATTCGCAAAGCTGCCAAGGCATTTTATCATCAGACTAATCTTATGCTCGAAACGGAAACCCCTGATATTATTGGGCATTTCGACAAAATTAAGATGAACAGCAAAGGACGACTTTTCCAAGAAGATGAAAAGTGGTACACCGATTTGGTGGATGAAACAATCGATTTAATCAAGGAGAAAAACGTGATCGTTGAAGTCAACACAAGAGCGATTTACAAACAACGCCACAGCGACTATTTTCCTTCTCTTGATATTATAAAACGCTTGAAAAAGCAGAACATCCCCGTCACCGTTTCCAGTGATGCACATGCTCCCTCCGACTTAAATTCGTTGTGGGAAGATACTTACAACAATCTTTTGGGATTAGGCTTTAAGCCTGCGGGAAAGCTTGGAAAAGTTGAGGTTTTACAGTAACTGCGTATATTTCTTTAGAACGGCAAATCATCTGCCTGCTCATTGGAAAATGTTACACCCTCTGTGTTTTCAACAGGTTTCGGTATTGTCGGTTCCGGTGCAGAATTCGAGTATGCCGGCATTGGGGCAGAATATCCGCTTTCATCGCCTGCCCGGTCAATACGCCACGCTCGCAATTCAGTGTACCAGCGTCCTGTGGTTTGATGTTCGCGGGATTCAACGTTGAATGACACCTTAACCATGTCGTTCATGCCAAATTTTCTAAGAATATCCACTTTGTCGCCCCAAACGCTGAAGCACGCTTTTTTGGGGTATTGATCTTTCGTTTCAATTACAAATTCTTGTTTGATCCAAGGTCCTCTTACGCCTTGCCCGGTGGCTTCGGGTAAAATCTTAATCAGTTGTCCGGTAAGTTCCATATTTTGCTTGTTTTGTTGTGTCTAAAACACATTTTCCGCAAAGATACGAAAAATAATTGACAAATCGAAAAAAAAATCGTAACTTTGTGAGTTGAAAATACAAAATAATCGTGATCAACAAACCCATAAACCCAGCAACAAGTTCTCGTTTAGACGCAATTTTAACCCATAAAATATGGGGGCTTCCGATTTTTCTCGGTGTCCTTTGGATCATGTTTCAAGCCACGTTTGTGCTTGGCTATTATCCAAAGGGATGGATTGAAGACGGATTCCATCTCTTGAACGATTGGTTGAGGTCATCAATGAGTGACGGGTGGCTTAAATCCGTACTAACAGATGGAATCATTACGGGCGTTGGAAGTGTATTGGCTTTTCTTCCAAACATATTGATTTTGTTTGCATTTATCGGCTTTATGCAAGACACCGGATATATGGCACGTGTAGCAAAAATCATGGACAAGTTGATGCACTTTATCGGGTTACACGGAAAGTCGTTTGTACCGTTGATTATGGGCTTTGGCTGCAATGTTCCGGCAATTTTAGCAACAAATATCATCGAAAACCGTCGCGATCGATTAATCACAATGTTGATTATGCCATTCATGTCGTGTGCCGCACGTTTACCGGTGTACATACTGATTGCAGGGGCATTTTTCCCGAACAATGCAGGAACGGTTATTTTTATACTTTATTTGTTTGGAATTTTAATTTCGATGCTAACGGCAGTAATTTTATCGAAAACAGTGTTCAAAAACAAAGGGGAGGTTTCGCCGATTGAACTTGTTCCGTATCGTTATCCATCGCTGAAAGCGATGTGGAATGTCATCAAAATAAATTCCGGCGAATATCTAAAAAAGATAAGCGGTGTTGTTTTGATTGCGTCTATTATTGTTTGGAGTTTGAGTTATTTTCCAAACCATACAGCCGAAACGCAAAAAGAACGCTTAGAGCAATCCTATCTCGGACAACTCGGAAAAGCAATAGAACCTATTCTCGCACCAATCGGCTTTGATTGGCGAATGGGAGTCGCTGCATTGGTGGGAATTTCCGCAAAAGAATTGGTTGTTTCGACCATGAGTATTCTGTATCTTGCCGATGCGGACTACGAAGAAAATGACCCTGTTTTTAGAGAGCGAATACTCGAAGAATTGAGTCCGTTAAGTGCTTTGGCTTTTCTCATTTTTATATTGCTGTATTTTCCGTGTGTTGCTGTTTTTGTCGTGCTCAAAAAACAAACCGGCAAATGGCGATACCCAATTTTTTTAACGCTCTACACCACATCTGTGGCGTGGCTTGTGGCGTTTGCCGTGTATCAAATCGGAAGGCTCTTTGGGTTATAAAATTGGCGAAAATTCGTAGGGGCAGGGCAAGTAACTATTTGCTTCTACATGCGTACCCTATCGACCGCTCGGATGATTGAAAACAGGCGGTGTTCTGTCCCTTCGGTTTTGCATTTGCCATGGAGGGCATGGAAGCGCTTGATGTCTCTGGGTTGGCTGTGCAGTTCTTTCGCGTGGTTCACCACGAGAAGCGTGTGGTGGAATGCGATAATGTATTCCCACAGAAAAATTTATGAGATTGCGAGTAAGTATTCTTTCCAAGCCTTCTAATTCTATTTCAGACTCAGACCACGCCCACAGTTTAGCGGAAAGATTATATCTTCTCGCATATTCCAATTGCACATTTAATTTTAAGTTTGGTATGATTTCATAATTCAATCTACCACCAACCTTTGCAATCCGATGTATGATAACTATGTCTGCAAAATCAAACCAATTGCGACTCAAATCGTCCAATAATGTATGTAGGAAGTATAAATCAACACTTGTTCTTTGAGAGAGATTTTGTGTGCGGACGTATCCTAAATATGCACGGGTACCGGACAGTCGCCCGAAGCCGGATCCGGATCCGGGGGTAGAAAGTGCTTCTCCTTCAAATCTAATCCGATCGTTGTCGGTTATTCTGAAATTTATCCCAAGGCCCCCCATCATAATATCTGCAAATCTTGGCGTATAGTGTTCTCCGCCACTTTCCCATTGGTGTTCTCCCTGCCAATTAGTAAATTCCCATCCGTATGCCCCTCTTTCTCTGAATAATTGCACGTATGCACCTAACTTGAAAAAAGGCTCAAACCGCCAAAGTCTTGTGGATAATTCTGCATTGACACCTGTTCGTATGTTTACGAATGGGAATTCGGCTGATATAACTCTATATGCCCGTTGTGCCGTTGCTTTTTCGGCGGTTGCAAACAGGGTTACGATAGTTAGTGTAACAATGATTTTTTTCATAAGTTTGTATTTGGGTATAAATTGTGAGTGCGGGGATTACGAGACATTATTTTACCATCGCCGACCACGGCTCGACCGTCTGTTTTGATTGAAGTAATAGTTGGCACCAAGAAAAAACATGGGGTCATTGCTCGATTGAAGGTTTCCTATTATAGGTATAGCACCTTTAACCCCCAATTGTATAGAAAAAGATTGATTCCAGTTGAAGCCCAAACCTGTTGCTCCGTAAAGCCCCCCGCTGACACCGTTAAAATTGTAATAGACATCATACCCAAGTGGATTTCCCCACGGATCAAAATTTCTACGTTCCTGTCCTGTTGACCAAAGAGCTCCAAATCCGATATTTGTAAATATATAAAGCCTGCTATTTTCCCATACCCAATTTTGCCACCACCAGTGCCTGTTGTAAACAGTACCCAAAAAGGTTTGTCGGCGTTGCCTCTCCCAAGAGCGATCATCCAACGCAAAATTTTCGTAACTGTGGCGTAACGCCAAACTCAACGCCCGGCGATTGTTGAACGTATATGTTGCATTCAAACCAAGCCAGTAATCAAGTCCGGGTTGGCTCCATGAAGGCAGTAGAAACCCTTGCACACCCACAGAATATCCCGAGAAGTCGGTGTTGTTTCGGTTTCTTTGAGCATGTAAAGATAAGGTCGATAAAAGCAGTGTGAGAAGTAAGATTTTTTTCATGATAATTGATATTTGGTTTTTGTTGTTAATTTTGTCCTTTAAGCCTTAATTTTTGAACAAAAAAAAACGGACTTAAATATCCGCATCAAAGGTTTTCGACGACCTGCAACTAAGAATAAGAAAGCCCGCAATTTGCAGGCGTTTCTATCTTTTTAGTTGCTGTAAGTGTCGAAATTTTTGATGCAAGATTAGCAAACGCTGTTTTATGTAATGTTTTCCGCGTATTATCTACGCCGTTTTTTTCATAGTTGTGTATTTTAGATTTTTGTATTATGTTCTGCTAAAAGTTTTTCGACTTCGGATTTTAGGCTTGGAAGGTGGTTAATTACGATACCCCAAATCATGGCATTATTTACGGCATCATACGCATGTGCAACACGATTTCGAGTGGCTATGATTTGGTTAATGTGAGCAATTTCAATATTCGAGTCAACACCTCTAATTCGATTAATAGCCTCGCCAATAATCATAATCTCACGTTCTACCGAACGCCTTGTTTTCTTGTCGGATTCGTATGCTTCAAAAACACGAACATCGCCAATAAAATCATCTATAGATTGAATCGAAACTAAAATGTCATAAAGCCATTTTTGTACTTCAAGACTCATAAATCGGCGTTTTTGTTTGATCTATAGATTGAATAAAATAGGGATTTTGAATTGTTTCTTCCGAAACAAGATCGACGTTTCTACGCAACAATTTTGAAAGTTCAGTTTCCAGCGAAAAATAATTATCTACATAATTGTTGAAATAGCGCTCATTGAATGCAATAATCATATCTACGTCACTTTCATCGTTGAAATCCTCTGTACACACCGAACCAAAAACAAAAGCACGCTTCACATTATGTTTCTGCAAAATGTGCTGAATTGAGGCAATATTGTTTTGAATAAGCGGTGTCACGACCTATTTTTTCGCAAAGTTACAATTTTTTCTTGAGATAACCAAATTTTTACTCCTCAATTTCGTACTGAACTGGTTTTGGATTTTTGAATAAATTCAACTGATTTTCGGAAATATCGTCGTTAATCGTTGTAATTCGGTCTTTCAAATATTCACGTAAAGCGGATTTTATCAATCGTCCCTGCGTGGTGCCGTCTTTTTTGCAAACCTTTGCCAATAGCGTGTTTTCAGCACCCGATAAAGTAATGCTGTATTTTACGCTTTTGGGCTTCTTTTTCTTTTTGGCAGTTTTTTTTGCCACTTTTTTCGGCTTGACTTTCAATAACTCCATGCTCAAATATCCAAAAAATTTCAACAAAGTTACAATTTTTTTTCGAATTTTGGAAATTTTTTCGTAATTTTGTTGATTACTATCGCAAAAATAGCGACTTGAAAATGACTTTTGAACAAATCATACAAAATCTTCAAAACAAGGTTTATCATCCGATTTACTTGCTGCACGGCGAGGAATCGTATTTTATCGATGAAATCTCGGATTATATTGAAGCCAACGTTTTGGACGAAATGGAGCGTGAGTTTAATCTTACCATTCTTTACGGTCGTGACTGCACGACGGATGCAATTGTGAGTGCTGCGAAGCGTTATCCGATGATGGCAAGTCATCAAGTGATTATTGTCAAAGAAGCACAAGATGTTCCCAAGCTCGAAGAGCTTGCTGGGTATATTGAAAAGGCTGTTCCTACAACAATTTTAGTGTTGGCACACAAAACAAAAAAAGTAGATTCGCGAAAAATATTTTTCAAACGTGCAGATAAATTCGGTGTAACGTTTGAAGCCAAAAAACTCTACGACAGTCAAATCCCTGCCTGGGTCAAAGAATTTATTGCCAAAAAGGGCTACACAATTGACCAAAAATCATGCAGTTTATTGGTCGAATATCTGGGCGGAGATTTGAGCAAAATCGCTAACGAATTGGAAAAATTGATGCTGAATATTCCGGAAAAATCTATGATTACGCCCGAAATTATCGAAAAGTATATTGGCATCAGCAAAGATTACAACGTCTTTGAATTGAACAAAGCATTGGCAGCAAAAAATATCTTGAAAGCGAATCAAATCATCACGCATTTTGCGTTAAATCCGAAAGAAAATCCAATTCAAAAAGTGATTCCAATCGTGTTTAGTTTTTTTCTGAAATTACTGCTGTACCAAACTAATGTGCAAAAGGCTAATCCCTCAGAGTTGAAGGCTATTGTCGGCACACCGTTTCTACAAGAATTTGAGAGTGCTGCTCGACAGTTCCCTGTTCGGAAAACTGCCATGATAATTAGTTATCTTCGCGAATACGATGTAAAATCCAAAGGCGTAGATAGCACATCATCCGTAGATGGTGGCGATTTGTTGAAAGAATTAGTATTTAAGATTTTGCATTAACCTATATAACCATGAATACCGAAAATCCCGAAATTTTAAATCCACGCCACGGTTGGATCGAAGTTGTCTGCGGCTCCATGTTTTCAGGCAAAACCGAAGAGTTGATCCGCCGTATCAATCGCGCACGCATCGCCAAGCAAACGGTTGAAATTTTCAAACCTGCCGTAGATACTCGATACGCCGAAGAAGAAGTCGTTTCTCACGACGATAGAGCTGTCAAATCAACACCGGTTGACGCAGCAGAAAGTATTCTGCTTTTCGTTAGTGAAAGAGCAAATGTAGTGGGTATCGACGAAGCACAATTTTTTGGAGACGAGTTGGTAGATGTTTGTACAATTCTTGCCAATCGTGGAATTCGAGTGATTATTGCAGGCTTGGATATGGATTATTTGGGGCAGCCTTTTGGTCCGATGCCCAAACTCATGGCAATTGCCGAATACGTAACGAAAGTTCACGCTATTTGTATGCAGTGCGGAAATCCGGCATTATTCTCGCATCGCACTGCCGACAACGACAAATTAGTCATGCTTGGCGAAACGGAAAGTTATCAGCCGTTATGCCGAGTATGCTACAATCAAGCAACGGTGTAAATTCAGATAAGCAGGCCAAAAATTACGCAACAATACGCGTTCCGCACGTTGGATTTCCGAGTTGTCCGGCTTCCGTAATCACACATTCTTTTCCACCGTTTTCAACGAAATAAATGCCTGCACGCACTTTTGGAGCCATGGAACCTTCGGTAAAATGACCTTCTTCCAAATACTGCTTGGCTTCCGCAACGGTAATCACATCAAGGGCTTTCTCGTTTTCTTTTCTGAAGTTGAGATACACTTTTGGAACATCCGTCAAAATATAAAATTCGTCTGCTTTCATTTCAACTGCTGCCAAAGCTGATGCCAAGTCCTTGTCAATAACTGCTTCTACACCTTTCAAATCATTTGCAGTTTTCACAACCGGAATACCGCCACCACCGCAAGTAATCACAACATAACCGTTTTTTGCCAACTGTTCCACTACATCAACATTCGTGATGTGAAGAGGAGTCGGTGATGCAACCACTTTTCGCCAGCCGTTGCCTTTCGGATCTTCGGCAAAAACTGCACCGGTTTCGGCACTATACTTGTCCGCTTCCTCCTTTGTGTAGTAAGGTCCAACAGGTTTTGTAAGGTTTGCAAAAGCTGGATCGTTTTCGTCAACCACAACCTGCGTAACGAGCGTAATCACATTCTTTTTCACACCTTCTTTGGCAAAAATTTTCCGAAATGCCATTTCAATCAAATAGCCGATAGAACCTTGTGTTTCCGCTACGCACAAGTCCAACGGCATCGCTTCGATGTCGTACATTTTTTTGCCTGCTTCGTGTTGAAGCATCACATTGCCCACTTGCGGGCCGTTTCCGTGACCAATCACAAGGTTGTAATCACGTTTGTAAAGTTCGCTGAGCGACAAACATGTATCCATCACATTTTGCATTTGTTCTTGATAAGTTCCTTTTTGTCCGCCACGAAGCAGAGCATTTCCGCCAAAGGCGACCATTGCGAGTTTTTTCATAGATTTTTTGTTTCACAGGGCGTTGCCCTGCGTTAATTTATATTATGCCCTTCGGGGCTTTGAGTTAATTAAAAGTTTCGTTTTTTAGGGCGTTGGGTAGGAATTTGGCTATATCGCCATTATGGCGTAAGACTTCACGGACGACACTTGATGAAATATGGCTGTACGCAAGTTCTGTAAGCATAAACAATGTCTCAAGATTGGGTGATAAATCTTTGTTGAATGAGGCAATGTCACGTTCGAATTCAAAGTCGGTGGCATTTCTCAAACCTCGCAACAAGAAATTAGCGTTGTGTTTTTTGCAGAAATCTACGGTTAGTCCTTCGTAGGTTTCTACTATAATTTTGGGAGTATCCGCAAACGTTTTTTTGATGAAATCCATACGTTGTTCGATTGAGAACAGATTTCTTTTATCAGCGTTATGCCCTATCGCGACAATGATTTTATCGAACAGCGGCAACGCACGTCGTACGATGTTTTCGTGTCCTTTCGTAATCGGGTCAAACGATCCTGGAAAAATGGCTATGTTTTTCATCTGTTCTTTTCTGCAAAGATACGAAAAAAAAACGAGACAGCACTATTTGTATTGGACAACATCCTCGTTAAAAAACACCAACTCAACTCCGGCATCAGCAAACATTTTTTCCGATTCCGCTCCGGCGTGATACTTGAATTCGCACACCACTCGCTCGATTCCGCAGTTGATGATGAGCATTGCACACACACGGCAAGGCGTCATTTTACAATACAATGTTCCACCGTCCAATGCGATGCCACGTCGTGCTGCTTGGCAGATTGCATTTTGCTCGGCATGAACGGTTCTTACGCAATGTTCGGTAATATTGCCGTCTTCGTGGATTACTTTCTTCATTAAATGTCCGACTTCATCACAATGCGGCAAACCTTTTGGCGAGCCAACATAGCCCGTAACTAACAACTGGCGATCTCGCACAATTACGCATCCGCTTCGTCCTCTGTTGCATGTGGCACGCTCTGCAACAGATCGTGTCAATCCCATAAAATATTCGTCCCAGCCCGGACGTGTGTTTGTTGTTTCCATCTTATTTTTTTGTCGTCATTGCGGACTTGTTCCACAATCCCCTTGCTATGGGGGATTCCCGCCTTTGCGGAAATGACGGGATTAAAAAAAGGGCAAGCTACTTACATCGCACCGCTACAACCACCGACCCTTGCTGCCTTCCGACCCTGGGGGAATAAGTAGGAGCTGGTCGTCTAAGACTTACCCCGACTGCAAAGATACAAAA